>CEVG01043803.1_pt1 | contig 24509 bp, 7 predicted proteins | sample 356511 | NCBI WGS metagenome assembly CEVG01 (sample SAMEA2623426, study PRJEB7988) | marine metagenome | biome: marine biome (ENVO:00000447); feature: surface water layer (ENVO:00002042); material: "saline water (ENVO:00002010), including plankton (ENVO:xxxxxxxx)" | depth 5 m | reverse complement strand
AACACAGCAATATTCTTCTTTGGTTATTCCTGGTGGTAACGTAAATTGTGAAGATGATATTCGCGATATCTTAGATGCTATTGCTGAAGATATGCGTAATGGTTCTAACAGTCACATGTGGGATGCTTCTGCTCTCTATGTTGATAGAACTGCTAATCCTATTACAATCAGTCATGTTGATACTGAAGTTACAGAAACTGTTTGGGCATATGATAAGGTCAAAGAGATTCTTCAATATATTATTAATAATGTTCTCTGGACTGTTCAGGGTAGTCATGGTTTGACTCAGTTCACCGATTCGACCTTAACTGATTCTAACAACAATACATACACTACATTTACTCCATCTGGAGCAACCTATGATGAGGCAACAGGTGATCTTGTCCTGACTATCGGAACTAACTCTCTCACAACATCTTCTTTGGTTGCATTAGAGCGTGATTCAATCACATTTACTTGTGCAGATGATGGCAATGACAGAGAAATTGCTTATCCTGATAAGGGCAATACAACTGCATATGATAAAGTTCTTGCGGTTAAGGCAAGAACTAGCACCACTATTACTGTAAATGTTGGTGCTTCTCCTGTTGGTCAGCGTTACGCTCACACATTTGTTAGTGCTACTGCAAATGCTGTTAAGGTTCTGAATTACACCACAGGTGATTGTGCTGATGTTTATTCTACCATCAGCAACCTGCTGGATATCCTTACAGATACTTTAGAGCAAGCAGATCTCGTCACCCCTGTAGATCATCTTGCAACCATCACTAAAGTTCAACCAGCAAGAGAATTCCAAGGCGGAACAGTTGATGCATTTGACGAATTGACATTCACAACTTCATATCACAATTCTACAGATAATATTCTTTATGCAAATCAACTTGATACGGATTCTCAATACAGATTTAGAGATGCTGCAAATCTGATTAGAGCAAATACCTCTGTTATTGTAGATAAAGCAGCATATGACATGATTCAGAGGTATCCTGATCTGTCAAATGATATGCCCAGAAACACTGATGGAAGTGGTGCAGGTACTCTAAGGTGTAAGACTGATCTTGGACTTATTGTTGAAGCAATTGCTAAAGACATTGAATTTGGTGGCAACAAGAATACAGTTAGAGCTGCTAAGTTCTATGTTGATAATAAAAATGAACTGCAGTATATCAGACTTCAAGTCTGGCAATCTGTTTATGCACATGACAGACTTGGTGTATATTTAAAGCAGGCAATCACTGGTGATTTAACCTATGATAATACAGATAATATTATTACTGGTGACTGGGGTATTACAAATGATGCTGGTGGTTGTGCAAATGTCAAGACAGCAATTGATACTTTAATTACGACTATCAACGATATTATTGCTCCTACTAATAATGATTTTAATATCGGTGGAGATAGACTCTACTTCAATAGAGAGTTTATTGCCGAAGAGATTGCTGGTCGTAGCGGACAGTTGGGTTTACTTGGTGCAGAACTTCAATATACCATTGTCAGTGGTACATTCTCTGCAACAACATATGATATTACTGACTATCAGCAATATTTGGAGGACTTTATTATTGCTGCAATTTCTGATCTTCAAACGGGTGGCAACAATAGTTCCATTGCTCAAATGGAGAAGTTCTTGAGTTCAAATAAAAAAATTATTACTATTGATGAAGAACTTTATGCATTCTTCTTCGCACACGAATCTCTTAAGACTCTTAGTGAAAAGGCAATAAAGAATTTGCTTTATAGTAATGGTGATAGTGTATCTGGAGATCAATATGCGGCAGTTTATACCAATAACGTTGCATACAGAGATACTGAATCTCCTAGTGACATTGATGAGGTTTGGTATAGAATGCGAGATCTTATTGATTTTGGATTAGAAACATTATTCCCAGGTGGTCTTGAAGCAAGAAGTGCTGTTAAGAATATTCTGTTCAATAAAAACTATTATAAGAATGAAATTTCATCCCTTGTCAATAGTCAGTTTGGATCTAATTCTTGGACTTATGATTCATTTATTGATGATGTCATCAATAACATTGAATATGATTATTTGACATCTAATACAGTTGATACTCAGACTGCATATACACTTACTTTTAGTGCTTTTAGTGGTGAATTTGTTGTTGGTGAAACCGTTACTGGTGGCAGTACAACAGCAACTGTTCTTTATACTTCCGAATCTAAAATGGTTATTGGAAGTCTTAGTGGAACATTATTTACCGATGAAACAAGTCTTACTGCTCCTTCTGGTGCTACAGCAACAATTGCTGTTGGTGGCGTTACCACAGCACATGAATGGTACAATAATTTTAGTAATGTAAAAACGATTGAGAATGCAAGAACACTTTCTTCTTTGGTTGAAGGATCTGTAGACAATACTAATCTCTGGACTCTTCCTGAGCAGTTTGACTCAAATTGGACAACTAATCTAACTACAGTTACTGCTAATAATGGATTTAGTCCTGAAAATACAAAGACCGCTGAAAAGATTGTAGTCACTGAGACTACAGGTCAGCATTATATTGAAAGATCTTATAACTTGACAGCATACACCACTTTTGATTCTAATGGTGTTCGTTTCGATAGTGACTCGACTAGATTTGACGCTGGTTCAAATAATTCTATACAAACATTCACTGCCTCTATGTTTGTTAAGGCAGCACAATATGACAATATTCAAATGCAGGTTCTTTTAGATACTGGTGCTGCATTTGCTAAATTCTCTATGAGTTTGACCACAGGTGTAGTACAAAATCTTTTCCAAGAAAAAGATAATAGAGTTGTTGATTTTAGTTATGACAGTACAACCGATGATAGTAGAGCAGCGGGAACATATGCAGTTTCTGCAGCTTCTGGTAGCATATCTGGTACTGGTGCAGGATTTAATGTTGTAGTATCTTCTGATGGAACTCCAACAATAACACTAACCTCTGCGGGTATTAATTATGCTGTTGGTGAAACAATTACAATTTCAGGTTTTAATATTGGTGGTGGCGCTGATGTTGTTCTTACAGTAACAGAAGTTGACGCTCCTGCCATGACAGTCTCTGGTTTTGGTGCAATTCCAATTGGTGGTGGTTGGTATAGAGTATACATTACTTCTAGTTTCGGATTTGGTTTTGGTGCTCTCAAAACTAGACTTAATGTTCTTAGTAATAATGGTGCAGTTCTCGACTTTACTGGTGTTGATAATGATACCAAAATTAATCCTGGAAATAATCCTGGAACTTATAGTTACTTTGGTGGTGGTCAGGGTAGATCTGCTGATGTTGGAAATGGTAAGTATGTTGTTGCTTCTCCATATCAAACATATAACGGACAATCTAGAGCGGGTGTTGCTCGTATTTACGATTTAGATGGTACAAATGAAATTTTACTTACTCCATCCACTTCTAGATCTAATGCATATTTTGGATGGTCTGTAGCTGTTGGTAGCAACAAAATCGCAATTGGTGCTTATAGAGATGGTGTTGCCGCTTCAAATTCTGGTGCAGTTTATATTTACGATTTGGATGGATCTAATGAAATTCAAATCGATGTATCTGATGTTCCTGGTGAAACTGCTAGCACTTATGATTACTTTGGATTTGACGTTGCTATTGCTAATGATTTAGTCTTTGTTGGATGTCCATATTATGATGGTAGTGGCAGAGTTAACGATGGTGCTGTATTTGTTTTTGATACAATGGGAAGTTATGTAAGAACAATTCAAGCATCTGATAGAACAAATTATGATTATTTTGGATATTCAGTTGCAGCTAGTAATACAAAAGTTGTTATTGGTTCTCCTTATGACGATGATAATAGTGCCTCTGCTTCGGGTTCTATCTATATCTTCGATCATGACGGAACAAATCAAGTGAAAGCATATGCAGCAACACCAGTAGCTAATGAATACTTTGGTATGGTTGTTGACACTGATGGAAATAATATTGTTGTTGGTGCTCCTTATGCAGATAGAAATGGTTTGACTAATTCTGGTGCTGCCTTTATTCTTGATATGGACGGTACAAATCCAATTGATCTTACTGCACCTTCAGGAAGGCGATCTTCATACGATTACTATGGATGGTCTGTTTCTATTCGTGATGGTAAAGTTGCAGTTGGTGCAAGATATGATGAAGTTAATATTAGTTCTCAAGGTGTTGTTTATCTTTATGATGATGATGGAACAAATGAGCAAGAAATTGTTGCGTTTGATGGTGCTAGCAATGACTACTTTGGTTCTACTGTAATTCTCTTTAATGATCAACTTTATGCTACTGCAGAAAGAGATAATTTTGGTAGAGGTTCTGCATATATTATTGATATTAGTGGTGGTTCTGGCATTTTTGCTTGGGGTGCTAAACTCACAAATAAACCAATTGGAACTTATACATCAGTTCTTGGAAGATCTTTCTATACTAATACTGAATATACCATCAAAACATTTACTATTGAACGCTTGTTAGATTATATTGAAAGAGCACTCTCTAATAATTTGGTAAGTCCCTCCACCTCATCTAGTTTCTATAAGTTCTATGATTCTGCAGTATCTTCAAATTACAATGTAAACACTGCTATGTCTTTAGTTAGATATAGTTTAGAAATAATTAATGAACAACTTGGAGACAGTGAATATTATACAAATATTACAGAAAATAATGCATTGCCTGTACTTGTTCAGAGTAGTAGCACAACCAGTTACTCCAGTGGATATACACCCTCTGGATCAGGTTCTTCAGTAACTTCTACATTAACAAAATTCTATGGTGATCGTGACATTCCTGTTGGAATTAGTGGCGAAGTGGTTCAATCGGACTATATCTATTCTATTGATACTGATACCTCTTCAGAAATTCAGAAATTGACTCTTAACGAAGCAAAGGTTGTTAAGGCATATAAGAGATTCAGAATTGATGGTGTTATTACAGATGGACCATTCACTATGAATGAATCTGTATCTAAACAAGGAGATGCTGCAGTAACTGGTGTGGTTTATGCTTTCTATGAAGATGCTAATTATAAGTATCTTGACGTTGCTGTAACTGCAGGGACCTGGGCAGTAACTGATACTATTGTTGGAGCAGAAAATACAACTACTGCTCAAATAAGTGCAATTGAGAATCGTTTGCATGTAATTGATCTTATCGGAACATTTGAGAATGATATTCCGTTTAAATCATATACAAGTGATGAGACTGCAGAACCAGTTTCCTCAACCAAAAATGACGCTGCTGTTACTGATAACACAGGTGGAACTCTAACAGTTGACACTGAAACTCTTTCGGGATCTTTTGAAACCACATCTGTTGTTTATCCAAGTTCTTCTAGAGAGTATTTGGAAGTTGTAAAATACGATGGACTCGATATCAATGTTGGTGATAAAGTTGCATCGATAGGTCATGTTAGATTAACTGTTACTGTTGATGCTCAATTGGATTCTTTCACCGCTGGAAATAGATTATATAGAATTGTGAATGGCGGACAAGATACTGGTAATTACGGTATTATTACAGAATATGATTCCAGCAATAATTACATTTACTATGTTCCTGTTTTAGGTACAATTGGGTCTAGTGATGATGTTGGAGATTATGGGGTTAGTGGCGAAAGTTTAGTTGGCGAAGCAGAAATTACAGCAAAAACTACAATTGCTGGTGCAGCATCTGCTCGTGTTCAACTCGTTCAAGATTCCTCACTCAACAAAAAAATATATCTTAGTGATGTTAAAGGTACTTTCTCTTCAAGAGATGGTCTTAGGGGACCAGATAATTATAGATCTGCAGTTGTAAATAAAGAATTGATGAGGGCTAGAGTCAAGAGATTCTTTAAAGGATTTGACGGAACTCAAACCACATTTGATTTAACTACTGGAAATGGTACGCAATACTTACCCGATCCAGATGGTCATATGATGATTTTTGTTAATGGTATCCTTCAACCACCAGGTGCGTCTGCTGCATATACTGCATTCTCTGATAAGATTCAATTTAGCGAACCACCAGAACTGGGAGCATCGTTTACAGGATTCTACCTGGGTAAACTGAGACAATTGGATGATATTGGATTTGAATTTGATTCTTTACGCCAATCCTTTAACCTCAAGCGTAATGATGTATTCTATTCATTAACACTTACTGAGGGTGTTCAGTCTAGTGTTATCAGACCTGAAAATAATATTATTGTTTCTATTAATGGAGTTCTTCAAGAACCTGGTGTTGGTTTTGAAATTGTTGGTTCTAGAATTATCTTCTCGGAAATTCCTAGATTTGGATCTACTTTCGTAGCGTTCTCTTATGTTGGATCTGAAGCAGACGTTGATTCTGATGAGGTTGTCCCTCCAGTTGAGGCGGGAGACTTTTTAGAGATTGAAGGTGAAGTCTCTGAGAGAGAAGTTGCTGTTATTGAATCTTCAAATTCTTTGATCACATACGATTATCTAGGATCGGTATTTGGACAAAATGCAAATGCAACTGCTAATTTGACAAATGGATTTATTGAAAAAGTTAGTGTTACTTCACCTGGATCTGGATATACTTCTAGACCTGTTGTGAGATTAGATTCTATTTCTGGATTTGATGGTCAAGTAAAAGCACTCATTGGTGTTGCTGGAGTAACTATTACAAATCCTGGTAGTGGATATCAAAATCCAGATGTTGATATTGAAACAACTGTTCCTGATGATTGGACTGCACCAAATCTTGCCGATTATGGTGAGGAGGTAATTGATCCTGAAGTAATCTCATAAATAACTAAAAAATGTAGCGAGTAATGGCTAAACAATCCCTAAACATTGGCACTGTTGCTAATGATAATACAGGTGACACTCTGAGAAGTGGTGGTGATAAAATCAATGACAATTTTAATGAATTGTATGATGCCCTTGGAAATGGCACTTCTCTCAGAGTAGATACCGATAATGCTGCTACTGGTCAGGTACTTAAATTTAATGGTACAATTTTTGAACCTGCCAATTACAATTCATTGACATCCTCTTTGGACACTAATGATAATAATATTGTTTCTTCTTCTAATAGAAACATTAGTATTGTTCCTAATGGAACAGGGGATGTTCGTATTATCGCAGGATCTCAAACCGCTACTTTTGATGGTGCTACGGGAAATGTAGATATTGGATCTACAATTTCTTACAAAAATGAATATACTGCACTAGGAAATGCTCCTGCTGCAGCAACTTATCCTGGATATTTCTTTACGGTTGATGGTGATGACAATCCATATGTAAATATCAATATTACTGCTGGTGGTGTTGGTGATACTAGAGCAAAACTTCTCACTGAATATTCAAGTATTGACGATCTTTCCGATGTTGATATTACCACTAATACACCGACCAGTAATCAAGTCCTGAAGTGGAATGGAACTACCTTTGTACCTGGAGATGATAATTCTGGAGCAGCATTGCAAAATGTATTTGCTTCAGTTGCTGGAGATACTGGAACTACAACGGCAAACTCTGTTACTGATACTCTGACGATTGCTGGTGGAAATGATATTGTAACTTCTGTTTCTGGAGATACAGTCACAGTTGCATTTAATGGAACTTTAACTACAACATTTGCAGCATTAACTGACACTGATGTTCCCTCTATCACTCAAGGGGATTCTTTGTATTGGAATGGTACTGATTGGGTTGTAACTCGCAGTCCAATGACTTGGTGGGATCTTGGCGCAAATGGTAGTAATCATTATACATTTAGTGGTCCTGGATTTTCTGCAGCAACAGACGACCCAACACTTTATGTCATGAGAGGCATGACATATGCATTTGATAATACTGCTAATGGTGTTGCTCATCCATTCCGCATTCAAGAGACCACAGGATTATCAGGTACGGCATATACAACTGGTCAATCTGGCAGTGGTAGTAGCGTTTTATATTGGACAGTTCCAATGAACGCTCCAAATGTTCTTTATTATCAATGCACTGTTCATGCACTTATGAACGGAACTATTAACGTATTAAATTAATATAAATGACTAGACAAGTTCCTGGATCGGGTGCCGTCACCAAACCAATTTTTGATGAAACTTTTGGTGTTCGTGCCGTACAAGTAATAAATGGTGGTACGGGATATGATCCTGCAGATCCACCAAGATTGACAGTAACTGGTTGTGGAACACCAGATGTCGAAGCGTTATTGTATCCAATTATTGACGCTGACTCGGGAAAAATTATCCATGTTCGCGTCCTTGAGAGGGGTAAAGGATATGATCCATTACGACTTCGGTTTTTTCCAGAGCAAGAAACACCAAATGTTGTAAATTCTTTTGATATTAATAGAATTTGGCAGAGTCATCCAAATTCATTGATGAGGGGTACTTTTCAAACTACAACAGATAGACTTCGCCTTGAATCTGACAATCACCCCAAACCTACATGGACACAGATAGAAGCAGCTCCTGGCGGTGGACCTCTTGTAGATCGTTCATTTGATCAGGTATTTATTTATCGTGGTGGTAAAGATGTTCCACATCCACAAACTAGAGCAGAGCAAAATAATAAAGTTATTGGCATTTTAGCAAACGGAGGATTATTACATACTCCTGAGTGGGGCACAATTGGTAATGCACCAACAAACTTTGCAATTGATTCGGTAAAATATGATTATGTAAAAACAAATAGTGTATATGATACCGTCATTGATAGTAATATTCAGTATTATCATTCTAGTAAAACTCTTGATGAATTTAAACTCGATAATGGAGTTTTTGAATGGGGTAAGTTTAAGGAATTTACTTGGAATGTAAAAGTAGAAATTGGGAATGTAGTTTTAAATGTAGAGAATGTTGATGAGACTCTTGGCGTAATCTCTGTTGGTAGAACTATTGATGAAATTGGTGGTAATGCTACAGGAGAAATTTCTAAAGTAGTAAGAAATGGTGATGGTGTAGTCATAAGAGTTTATTTGCGAGAAGTATCAACAGGATCCACTTTTGTAGATACTGATAGATGTCTTGGTTCTACAGGATTTACTTTTACCATTGCATCTGATCCCGTTACTTTTAATGCATATTATATTGATTTTGGTGCAGATGCCGCAAAATTTGGTAATTTTACTCCTGGCACATTTTATTTTGCCCCAGAAAATATTCAAGTAAAAAGAAATTATCTAATTAAATTTAATCAATCAGATTCTAGTAATACTGGTGGCGGTGGTCATCCAATTCAATTCAGTACAACTGCTGATGGAACTCATAATGATGTTCCTGGATCGATTTACTATACCAGTAGTGGTACTTCTGCAGCTCCTGCTGCCGATTATGAAAATGAATATGCACCAATATTCATAATGAATGCGGATGAAACTAGTAGAATTTATTACTACTGTAAAAATCATCCAAATATGTCGGGTGCTGATGGGGATGAGGGATACATGACTCTCAGCACAGACACTACTGCTGAGACTTTATCAAATAACTATTATGTTGAAAACTATTACGGATCTGGAGAAACTTTAGATTACAGTCGCCATACTGATGGACACTCAAAAATCATTGGCGTATCATATGATGGTTATCCAATCTATGGTCCTTATGGATATAACTCAAGTGGAAATGTTGCTAGAGAAGTTTCTTCTTTTCGACTCAGAACCACCGCAGAACTTCCTGGTGCAAGACCTCAGGTAAATACCGTTTCGACAGTTACTTATGCAGTAACAGTTTCTAACGGTGAATTTTTATTTGATGGATCTAGACCAAATTTCATCTCATTAGATAGAGGCAAAACATACATCTTTGATCAAGATGATTCTTCTAATGATGGAGAGTTTTTACTATTTTCAGAAACTAATGATGGGTGGCACAGCACAGGAAATGCTGGAGATATTGGTAATACTTCTTACTTGTTTGAATTGGGGGTTACATATTTTCTTGATGGATCTGAAGTCTCAACATATGCAGCATATATTGCTGGATTTAATGCAGCAACACAAAGAGAAATAAAAATTGTAGTTCCAGCAACTGCACCATCAACTTTATATATTTTTGCATATCAAACTAGTAGTCTTGGTTTGAGAACTGTGCAAATTGGATATCTTCTTGGAGATTTAGTTCAAGATTATATCTACGATTCTAATGTTGGAACACTTGATGCATATAATGGTAAGTTCTCAGTAACTCCAGACTATCCAAACGGTACATATGCATATTTCATGACTGAGGATAGTAATGGTAATCCAGTCTATCCATATATTATTGGTCCAAAGTTTTATGGAACTCCGCTATTTGAAGGTGATGTAGTTCCTTCACTTCCAACAGATTTCCCTAGTGGTGCTGCTGGAGAAGTAGTTATTTCTGATACTGGAACAATTTCTTACGTCAAAATGACTAAGAATGGTGACAATTATTATGGTCCAACAAAAGCCAGAATTATAGGTGGTGAAGGCACTGGTGCGACTGGATCTTCGACTGTTCAAAGTGTAACTGGATTAACTTTGTTAAATTCTGGTAGAAATTATGCGAGTGCTCCTACAGTCATATTTGAAGGTGGTGGGGGTCAAGATGCACAAGGTTCTGCTAAAATTGATACTACTGGAAAAGTTACTTCAATTACTGTCGCAGATGGTGGAGAATTTTATCAAGAACCGCCCTTTGTTCTTTTAACTGGTGGTGGTGGAATTGGTGCAAAAGCGGTTGCTGAAATTGATCAAGGATCAATCACTAGTATTACAGTTACTGAACAGGGTGAGGGATATACTTCTGCACCGAATGTTATATTTACTCGATTAGTCAATCTCAAGCGTAAAACTAGAGCTCGTCAGGCTAATAATGCATCAAACATTTATTTGACAGGTCTTACTAAGAGTACAACTACTTCAGATACAGAAATTTTTGTAAAAAGTACATCTTCTTTTCCTGGATCTGGAGAATTTATTCTGGATTACGAAACAATTGCATACACTTCAAAGACTGATCAAAAATTTGCAGGACTCACTCGTGGTGTAAATTTCAATTATGATCAAAGAGTAATTTTAGATGATAATGATGTTGATTCGGAAGGTGTTTCTAATTACGAGTTTAATGTAGGCGATAGAATTATTCGTAGAGTTGAGAGTGCTAATAATAAGATTGCTAAAGTATATGACTGGAATCCTAATACTAGAGAATTGCTTTTAACTTTTGAAATTGATGAATTGGCATTTATTGATGGTGGCATTCCATCTACAGAAGATGCTACAGTTCAATTTGATGCTGGTGTAGCAAATAGTTCTGGTGCAACTGACAATCCACATACTCTGATTACTGTAACTGGAGAATCAATTACATTATTGAGTGATCCTATTACAATTTTAGAGAATAGAACTTTTGAAGATGATGATGAAAATGATGGTGCTGGTGATGGTATTCCTGATCTAATTAACACAGGAACAACATATGCTGGTCAAATTAATTTAGATGGTGGCATTTATAATTCTCTTTATGGTATTGAGGCTACACAAGGTGGAACAAATACTACATTACTGCAACTTGGCGATAGTATTAAAGATGCCAGATCTGTATATGCAAATATTTCTTCTGCGGGAGGACTGAGCGAAGGTAGAGAACACAATGCTATTGTAAATCTTAAATTGGATGTTAATGATGGCAATGGTCAAAACTTTAGTGTTAATGAAGTTGTAGTTGGTGATGTTTCTGGTATTAGAGGAACTGTAGTTTCTTGGGATTCTATTACAAAGACTCTTCAACTGAAAGACATCGTTCCATATAATACAGGAAATGTTAACGTTGGTGAGTCTGGATATTTGTACAAATTCTCTGAAAATAGTACTGTTGTTGATGTTTACATTCAAAATGCAGGAACTAACTATTCAGCAACACCTACTATGACGTTTGAGGATATTGGAGATATTAGAGCAACTGGTACAGTAGTTATGACATCTGCTGGTGACCAAGTTGATTCTATTAATATTACAAATGGTGGATATGGATATGTACAATCTGTAGATGTTTCGTATGATCTTCATCCAGAACTTACATTCACAAATGATGCATCGGATACTACTGGATCTGGTGTTGTTGGATATGCAATTTTGGGTGGAGAAAAGGTCACTGGTAATAATGGAGCATCGTATAGAATCAAATCAATTGAGTATCTGTCAACTGTTCGCTCTAAATGATCATAAATAGACAAGAGGACAATAGTACCTAAGAGATGGCAGCCCTACTAACTGATCAATTTAGAATTTTTTCTGCGAAAAAATTCATTAAAGCACTTGAAGGTCCTGATGCAACGCAGAGTGATTCTGATGCAGGAACGAATAGAGATAGACTCTATGTCTTTATTGGGAGACCCCAATCATGGGATAATGAGAATTCGCCTCCTCAGGCGGTAGACTCATTTTCAGAATTTTCCAATTCTTATGATGATATGATCTCTTTAAAGAGAGTTCTTGCAGCGGACACTGTTCAAGTTGTTCGTCGTATTGATTGGACTTCTCCAGAAGACACTACGGGTGGTCTGGGTTTTACCTATGACATGTATCGTCATGATTACTCCCCTAGTAAAACTGCTGCCTCTGGTGCCACTAAATTATATGATGCCGATTTTTATGTTGTAAACTCTCAATATCAAGTTTACAAGTGCATTTACAATGGTACTTCTCCTTCTGATCCCAATGGTAAACCCTCTACCATTGAACCTACTGGTACTTCCACTTCTATTATTACAACTGGTGATGGGTATCGTTGGAAATATATGTATACAATCCCTGTTGCATCTGTCTTAAAGTTTTTCTCTAATGACTATATGCCAGTTTTTACTAATGATTCAGTAAAAACAAACGCTGTTGGTGGTGAAATTGATACGGTTGTTATTAGTGCTGCAGGATCTGGTTATAATAACGGCACTTATGATAATGTCGCCATTAATGGTGATGGTACTGGTGGTCGTGTTTCTATTGTTGTTGATGGTGGTAAAATTACTTCCGCTACAGTAACATCTGGTGGTACGGGTTACACATTTGGTCAAATTAGTATTAGTTCTATTACTGGTATTGGAACTGGAACTAGTGCAGAAGTTGACGTAATTATTCCTCCTCCAAATGGACATGGTTATGAATCTTCCGTCGAACTCGGTGCTTTCCGAGTAATGATTAATGCAAAACTTTCTTACGATGAGGGTGCAGGAGACTTTCCTATTGATAACGACTATCGTCGTATCGGATTAGTAACGAATCCTCTTAAGTTTGGAACTTCGGAACTTATTTCGGATTTGACAGTATCTGCTACAAAAGCAGTTATTTTCTCTCCAACTTTTCAGGGGAACTATGTTCCTGATGAAATTATCACTCAAACTCGTGTTGTTGGTGGTACGAATGTTACTGCTCGCGCAAGAGTTATTTCTTGGAATGCAACAACCAAAGTTCTAAAATATTATCAAAACTCTGTTGATGGCATTTTTCCTGAAGTTACAGGTACTCAAAATGAATTTGATGGTTCTAATGTCATTAGTGGTGCAACTTCTGGTTCATCTGGACAACCAGATGTAAATTTTCCAGCAGTTCCCAACTCTTCTTCTAGAACTATTAACAACACTGAATATGATTTGGGTATGAGATTTACTAGTGGTTATGCAAAAGCAGAAATTGAACCAAACAGCGGTCAGATTGTTTATATAGATAATAGAAGAGCAATCAGTCGTGCAAACGACCAGGTAGAAGACATCAAAATTGTAATCGAGTTCTAATGGCACAAAATACTAATCTCAACGTCACACCTTATTACGACGATTTCGATAAAGATAAGAATTTTTATCGAGTATTGTTCCGTCCTGGATTTCCGATTCAGGCAAGAGAACTTAGTACCATGCAGAGTATTCTGCAAAATCAGGTAGAGGGCATTGGAACGCACCTCTTTAAGGATGGTGCAATGGTAATTCCTGGTCAAGTTGGATATGACTTGGATGTACAAGCAGTATTGGTTCAGGAATCGTTCTTGGGTAGTGATGTTGAGACTTATAGAACTCAATTAACAGGAACAATTATTGAAGGTCTAACTACAGGTGTTAAAGCAAAAGTTTTATATAGTATTTCTGCTTCTGAATCTGAAAAGGGATATATTACCTTTTATGTAAAATATATTGATTCGGGAGACACCACATCTGCAACTGGACTTAAGACTTTTCAAATTAACGAACAGTTGATTACCGATAAAGAAATTACATTTGGGTCTACCCTTATTGAAATCGGTACACCTTTTGCTCAACTTCTTCCTGTTAATGCGACGGCAATCGGATCTACTGCATATATCAGTGAAGGTGTATACTATATTCGTGGTCATTTTGTCAATGTTCCTTCAAGTTATCTTATTCTTGATCAATATGGCAGCAATCCTTCATATAGAGTTGGTTTAGATATCCTCGAATCTATTGTAACTCCTGAAGATGATGAATCTTTAAATGATAATGCTGCAGGAACTTCCAATTATTCTGCTCCTGGTGCTCATAGATTTAAAATTCAAACTCAATTTGTAAAACGATTAATTGATGATGAGGCAGATAAAGATTTTATCGAACTTCTCAGAATCAATAAGAGTAGAATTGAAAATTATGTTGAAAGAACAGAGTACAGTGAACTTGAAAAGTCGCTAGCTCGTAGAACATATGAGGAGTCTGGTGACTATGTAGTTGACACATTTGATGTCAAAGCTCGTGAGCATCTTAATGATGGATTTAACAACGGTGTATATAATTCTGGAGAGGAATCTCAAGACGGAAATACTGCTACTGATGATAAATTAGCGATTGAAATTTCTCCTGGTAAAGCATATATTAGAGGATATCGAACGGAGTTTATTACACCTCAATATGTTGATGTAGATAAACCCAGAGATTTTGAAACTCGTCAAAACGGTATTGTTAATTTTAACCTTGGTAATTTTGTAAAGGTATATGATATTCATGGTTGGCCAGAAGTTTCTGGTGATGGTGTTACTGATTCATATCAAATTTTGAATTTGTATGATGACTGGTCTGCAAATGCAACAAGTGCAGTTAAGTCTGGTGCTAATCGTATTGGAAGATGTAGAGTTGTTCAACTTCAAAAATCTAGTACTGCTTTAGCTGCAACATCACCCTTTGGAACTACACCATCAGTAACTGGTGGTGTGTATAATCTGCATTTTATGGATGTGCAGATGTTCACTGTATTGAATATTGGTAGTCCAGAGACATATACTGCAGGAACCAAGATTGTTGGTAAGACATCTAATGCTTCTGGTTATATTGCAGACACGGGTAATAATACACATTATATTTACTTGGAGCATGTTAATGGAGTGTTTTCTAATGGAGAAAAACTTCAGATTAATGGTAGAGATGTTGGTACATTGCAGGCAGCACATACCTATCAATTAACAGATGTAAAATCTGCATTTGGTCTCGATAGTGGTAGTAATGTAAGATTTGGTTGTAACTGGATTCTCAATGACTCTAGACCTATTGAAGCATCTACAGTAGAAATTGATGAGACTACTGGAGATATTCTTACTGTAGATACTATTGGTGCTGCAGATGCTTCTAGATCTGCTGGTTCATATAATATTTCTACCACTGGTGTAACCACTGATGGATCAGGATCTGGCGCTACATTTACTATCGTAGTTGATGGATCTGGTGCAGCTACTATTACTGTAACTGCAGGTGGTAGTGGATATGTTATAGATGAAACTATTACCGTTGCTGACGCTCAACTTGGTGGCGGTGGCGGTGCAGCATTGACATTTGATGTCTCTACAGTTGGTAGAGAAGACTTAACTGGTTTCCGCACAAGATTTGAAAAAGATCTGAGACCTGGTGATGTAATTACGCCAACAATCTCAGATGTTGAGGGTAATAATACCGTTCGTGTTAAAAGAGTTGATCCAACCAATATTGGAACAACTACATCCAATAAGAGAACTGGCGTTTTAGATGGAGATGTAATTTTTAATTATGCTGATCAGATTGCTAGACTTGAAAATACTTTAAAAGTTGGTACTGTTTCTGCAGGTGAATTTGGTGAGATGGTGAGGATGCGTCCTTTCGTTTTCCAAAAAGATTATCAAAATGGAGAACTTTCTTTTGATCTTCCTGAGGACACAATGAAGTCTTTAGAAGACGAATCCTTCTTTGTCTTTAGAAATTTTGCATCCAAAACAGTAACTTCTGGTTCAATTACATTTACTTTACCAGAAACAGAATCTTTTGCTGCATTATCTTCAGATCATTATATTTTGACAATTATTGATAATGGTAGTTCTACTGTCTATTCTAATGGTCAAAATGTTGACGTTGATGCTGAAGTAGATGCTGGCAATTTAACAACTTCTTTTGGTTCTGATAACCAGTCATTCTCTATCAGCGGTCTTACTAATGTCGCAACAGTAACTCTTACTGCACTTATTTCTAAAAATACTGTTTCTAGAAAAATTAAAACTGCATCTAAGATGAAGTCTCTTAAAGTCTTTAAGACGACTGAGGATGTTGATACACAACCAACAGGTCTTACTTATAGTGCTCTCTATGGAACCAGAGTTGAAGATTTAGATATTTCCTTTGGTGTTAATGATGTCTATAATGTTCATGCAATCTATGAATCATTTGATGATAATGATGCATCTTCTCCATATGTTGTTCTTACTGAATCGGTATTCTTCGCTGCAAGCACACTGATTGTAGGTAAAACTTCTGGTGCTAGAGGTAGAGTAATTTCTTTCTCTAACTCTGATTTGAAACTTTACTATGTTGCTTTAAATGAAATTCCTTTCATCACAGGTGAAACTATTGATGGTGAGAATAGTGCTGGTGATGCTATTACGGGTATTATTGATGACGGTGATTCATCTATTTTTGCTGGAAGTAAAGTAATTACTGATCAATTTGAATTAGAACCAGGTCAAAGAACTAATTTTTATGATGTATCCAAACTTGTTCGTTTGCCTTCTACAGTTGCACCTACAAGAAGATTGCTTGTAATTTTTGACTTCTTTATTCATGAAGCATCTGGAGATTATTTCTCTGCCGAATCTTATAGCGGTATTAAGTATAAAGAGATTCCTAATTATAAATTAGATGGGTCTATTAAATATATTAGAGATCAAATTGATTTTCGCCCTGCAGTCAAAGAACTTAGAAACGGTCAAGGCACGGTAAGTTCTCCATATTTTGTAAACTGTACTACTTTTGATTTTGTTTCAAGGGTATTTGATTCTGCAGGTGGTAGTGGAGGTGCTACAATCTTTGATATCATGGAAGTAGATTCCTCATTTAGAGCAGATTATTCTTGGTATCTACCTAGACTTGATAGATTGTATCTTTCTCACGATGGAGAACTTAAAATATCTAAAGGTGTATCTGGTTATTACTTGATTCCACCACCAAAGATTGAAAATGCCATGCTTTTGGCAACTATTGAATACAAACCATATGTATTTGATCCAGAAAGAGATGTTTTGATTAATACTGAAGTTATTCGTCGTTATACGATGAAAGACATCGGGGATCTTGAGCAAAGACTCACTCATGTTGAGTATTATACATCTTTGTCGATGCTTGAATCTCAGGCAGAAAATACTAAAACTTATGACGAGAATGGTTTTGATCGTCTGAAAAATGGTTATGTTGTAGATGATTTTACTGATCATACTACTGGAGATGTTTTAAGTCCAGACTATAAGTGTTCTTTGGACTTTAGAGAGGGTCAACTTCGTCCTCAGCATTACACAACTAATGTGGCACTTCAGTATAACGCTGATGATTCTACAAATGTAGTTAAAACTGATGGTAATGTTGTGATGCTCCCCTATGAGCAAGTCGCAGTCATTACTCAACCTTATGCATCTAGATCTGAAAATGTTAACCCATTCAATGTTTTTACATTCATTGGTCGGATTGATTTGACTCCTGCGTCTGATGACTGGGTTGATATTGAGCGTCTTCCTGCAAGAGTTGAAAATGTAGAGGGTGACTTCTCTTCAGTTTCTAGAGATCTGAATGTAGATCAGAATGGATTTGCTCCTATTCAGTGGGGTTCTTGGCAGACTAACTGGACTGGTGAAACATTAACTTCATCTTCGTCATTCCAGTCTAGATCTGGTACATATGGAGTTGGTCGTCAGTTGGGTCGTGCTGGTCACGGTCAGCGTCGTCAAGGTCTTTTCTACCTGCATGAGCGTCGTACTTTCCGTGTAGTAAATAACCAAGCACGTCAAGGTATTCGTACAAGGGTTGTACCTAAGATTGAACGCAAGTCTTTAGGTGATACTGTACTTTCTAGAAGTGCTATTCCTTGGATTCGCTCTAGAAACATTGGTTTTAATGTGGACAGAATGAAGCCCCGTACTAGATTCTATGCATTCTTTGATGGTGTGAATGTCAGTAATTACATTACACCTAAGGTCATTGAGATTGTTAAAAACTCCACATCCGATTCTAGAACAAACGAAACACCTTTTGTTGTTGGAGAAACTGTAACAGGTCAAACTTCTGGATGTCAACTGAAAGTTGTAGCACCCAATGATGGATATAAAACAAATCCATATGGAAAGGGAACTGAAGCACTTCCAACTTCATATTCTTCTCAGACTGCATATCTCAATCATGATATCACAGCAATTTCCGAAAATATCTCTCCCGATTATTTTGGAAATATGCAGGTAGGTGAAATCCTAGTTGGTCAAACTTCTGGTGCAAGAGCAGTTGTTTCGGATCGTCGTTTGCTAACAGATAATGTTGGTAATATTCAGGGCACATTTTTTGTACCTTCTCCCAAAAATGATGCTAATCCTCGTTGGTCAACTGGCACTCGTTCATTTAGATTTACAACATCAGAAACCAATAGTAGAACTCCTGGCACCGTAGATTCTTCTGCAGATACTACTTATTCTGCAAGTGGTACTTTACAAACAGTTAGGGAAAATATTCTGGCAATCCGAAATGCTGAGATTGTTAGGGATACTGTTTCTGAAGATAGAGTTGTTCAAACAACTAGAACTGAGACACGTCAGATTGGTTGGTACGATCCTCTGGCACAATCCTTTATCCTTGAAGAGGAAGGTGGTATTTTCCTCAGTTCTGTTGATGTGTTCTTTAGAACCAAAGATGACAATATTCCAATTTCTATGCAAATTAGAACAATGGAAAACGGTTATCCAACAAAAACTATTCTTCCATTCTCTGATACTACGATTACTCCAGATGATGTAGAGATTTCTGAAAGTGCTGCTGTTCCTACAAGATTCACATTTAAAGCACCTGTTTATATTAAGTCTTCGGTTGAATATTGCTTTGTTCTTTTGTCTGACTCTAATGAATATCAAGTCTGGATTTCCAGAATGGGTGATGTAGATGTAACTGGAACTAGAACAATTTCCGAACAACCATATGCTGGTGTTCTGTTTAAATCTCAGAACGCATCTACCTGGACAGCTGATCAATATGAAGATTTGAAGTTTACTGTATATCGCGCAAACTTCACTCAAACTAGTGGAACTGTTGTTCTTAATAATACCCCTCAGGGTAAAGGTAACAATGGTATTCATCGTTTAATTGATAATCCAATTCAAACAATTAAACCTAAACTTGTGTTATCTACAGCTCCTGCTGCAACTCAATACACATTTACTGTTGGTGCTCGTATTTTACAAGAAACATCTGGTTCGGAAGCAACGGTAGTCTCTACTACAACCTCTTCTTCTGCTGCAGATACAATTACAGTCAACGATGTTGATGGCACTTGGTTGGCGGGTACATCCAGCACATATCGAATTAGATCTTCTGAAGCACTTGCAACTTTGGTTGTTGGTAACGTATCTGGAAGTCTTGAGGTTGGTGATGTTGTTACTGGTGCAACTTCTGGATCAGTCGGTATTGTTAAGACCTGGGATGGTTCTGCCAATCTGGTTCTCCATTATATTACTGGTGCATTCACTGACACTGAAACTCTGAACGAGACAGGAGGTTGGACTGCAACTGTCACATCTTCTACTGAAAGTGGTGATTCTTTCGGAGCATATCTACCCAGTGCTCCTACATATGCAAATGATGAAAAAGAAATTCTTATCTTTCATAGAAATCATGGTATGCATCATAGGGCAAATAATGTTCAAATTGAAGGTGTCATTTCCGAAGTTGCTCCAACAACTCTGACCAGTGCTTTAGCGGCAGCAGCAACTTCTATCTCCGTAGATGCTGCATCTTCTTTCCATACAGTTGTCAATGGTTCGGCAATTAGTGACGCGAATCCTGGTTATATTAAAATTGGTGATGAGATTATTCAATACAATGCAGTTTCTAGTGATGGTAAGACGATTACTGTTGCTACAGGTGGTAGAGGTGCAAGCAATACTGATGATGTTACTCATGCATCTGGTGCCGTTGTAGAATGTTACAACCTTGATGGTCTTCCTCTTATTGACATTAATAAGACACACACAAGTCTCGAATGTCCTTGGATGGATACATATATGCTTCAAATGCAAGGTGTAGCAAACAATGGTATTCGTGCGGGTGGTAATCAAGTTTTTGCAACACAAAATATTCAGTTTGAAACTTTGACACCAACTGTTTCTGTGATGAATCTTCCCGAAACTGATATCACTGCCAGAATTAATACTACAACAGCAACTTCTGTTGGTGATGGTGGCGGTGAAGGTGGATCTTCTCCACGAGATCAATCATCGTTCATCAATGATGGAACCTATACTCCTATCACTCTTAATGATTTAAACTTCTTCCCCAATCCTAAGATGGTTGCATCTTCTGTAAATGAAAATGCAAAACTTGATGGTGAAAAGTCATTAACACTGTTGGTTGATCTTTCTACTGAGAAATCAACTCTCTCTCCTGTTGTTGATCTTGACAGATGCTCTTTGATTACAACTACAAATAGAATCAATGAGTGGCCTGGTGGTTCTTCTCCTTATGGTCAGCAAGGTGAAATTGATCGTACACAGGATGTTTCAAAACTTCCAATTGGCGATCAAAATGATTGTGTATATATTACAAGACTTGCTCGTTTGATTAGAGATTCTAGATCTTTAAGAGTTGATTTCCAGATGTCTCGTCCACCTGAAGCAGATGTAAGAATTTACTACAGAGCATTCAGCACTGGAACTAATGACGATATTGATTCTATTGGTTGGACGCAAATGGAAAAACCCTTACAATATGACTCTTCACCAAACGAAGAGATTCTTTGGAAAGATTATTACTATGAGGTCAGTGGTTTGAACTTCAATGCATTCCAGTTGAAGATTGTCCTAAGATCCTCTAGTCAAGCAAAAGTTCCACTAATTGCCGATCTTCGTGCCATCGCTCTTGCAACCTAATGAATGATTTTGAAAACCTGATTCCAGTAGAAGGAAAGGAGGGACTCTATAGAGATCCCTCCTCAAATGCCATTGTTTGTGGTAATAATGACGAATATGATAAATATATGGCATCTTACAATAGACGCCAAAAAGAAAAGATTGAGAAAGAGGCTTTACAAAATGAAGTTTCTCAGTTAAAATCTGAAATGAGTGATATCAAGTCACTTTTACTAACGTTAGTCCAGAATCAAAGTAAACATTATGACGATTGAACAAGTCTCCCAAACTGATATGCTCTCTCAATTTAGAGAGCGTTTTTCTGCATTAGTTGAAGAGAATCAAAAACTCGCAGCGAAGATCAAAGAAAATGAAGTAACAGCACTAAAACTTCAGGGTGCTATTGAAGCGTTGGAATATTACAATCCAGAAACTATGTCGGCACCACCAGAAGAAGAGGTTGATGAATCTAATGTAGAGTGATTTTAAAGAGAGGGGTTACACCCCTCTTTTATGTAATTAATTGAATCGTATTAACTATGACAAAAGATTTTATTGTTCTTGGTGGAGGTAATTCTGGATATATTTCGGCATTGATATTAAAATCAAGATTTCCAGAAACTAAAGTCGGAATCGTAGAATCTGAAAGAATGGGTATCATTGGTGTTGGAGAAGGATCTACAGAACATTGGAGCAACTTTTTGAAAGTCTGTGATATAGATCCTATTGATATGATTCGATATTGTGGTGCTACTTATAAATTAGCAATCCATTACAAAAATTGGAAAAAGACTGATTATTTTCATATGGTTAGTGAAACCTACAGTGAACCATATGATGATTATTCTTGCATTTATGCGAAATTGATATCTGAAAATAAAGATCCAAAAGAACTATTAGATTCTTGGTTTTTAGAAAGTCGGTTTCCTAAGGTTAGTGTTGATAGTGGATTAATCTTGTCTAATCAATTTCATTTTGATACCAATAAATTAAATGAATATTTAAGAAAAACTTGTATAAGAAAAGGTATTGAGATTAATAGAGACGATATTATTGATATCAAGATCAATGAAGAAAGTGGAAATATTGTATCTCTAAAATCCAAAGATAAAGAATATCATTCTAATTTTTTTATTGACTGTTCTGGATTCAGATCAGAAATTATGAAAAAAAGATTAGGTGTAAAATGGGTATCATATGATAAATATTTTCTTATGAATTCCGCTTTAGCATTTCAAACGGAAGGGGAAGATATTATTGACTGTTACACTACAGCAGAAGCAAGAGATTATGGGTGGACTTGGAAAATTCCAACTCAAACTAGAACTGGAAATGGATATGTGTATTCGGATTTGTTTGCAACTGAAGAAATGATACGTGATGAAATACAGAAAAATTATGGAGATGTTGATATTACAAAAAAAGTAAAATTTAACCCTGGTAGACTTGAAACTTTCTGGTATAAAAATTGTATATCTGTTGGTTTGGCAAGTAATTTTATAGAACCTTTGGAAGCAACATCTCTTACCAGTGTAATACAACAGATGTTTTGTTTTACTGCAACATACCCAAGTAAAGATATTGATAGATTTAATAGTTCTGTGAAAAACATATTTGATGATATAGTTGACTATGTTTTAATGCATTATATCTGTGACAGAAATGATACTCCTTTTTGGAAGTATTGTAAAAATAACCTGGTTTTAACAGAAAGTCTTAGAGATAAAATTGAATCTTGGAAAAACAGATTACCACAAAGAAATGAATTTGGACCTGTTCCTTGGCGAATGTTTAAATGCTCCAATTATATTATGGCAATGTATGGGCTTGGGTTATTTAATACCGCAAAAATAGGTGAAGAATATGACATTATGATGGGTTCAGGAAGGAAGAAAATACTCGATGATAATTTACGACAGATAAAAAATTATGAGAATAATGTCGAAACGGTCTCTCATAGAGAAGCATTGTTGAAACATACCTTTTTTTAATGGCATAAATAACTCAGAAGCATAATCTCTTAGAGTTGTCGTAAACAATGGCAAATAGAATTCAGTTAAGACGTGGTGGTGCTCAAGAGTGGTCCAACTCTAACCCCATCCTTGCCCAAGGAGAATTGGGAATCGAACTTGATACGGGTCGTATTAAGATTGGAGATGGTGTTCAAGGATGGAATACTCTGGGGTATGAGCGTCCTCTTGAATCAACTTCAAACACAGCAAACAGTCTTGTGCAGCGTGATGCTGACGGTAACTTTGCGGCAGCGACAATTACTGCAACATTAATTGGTAATGCTTCTACCTCTTCTAGATTATCTTCTTCCAGACAAATTCAATTAAGTGGGGATGTTTCTGGTTCCGAACTTTTTGATGGTTCTCAGAACATCAATATTACAACTACTTTAGGATTACAATCTGGTCTTGATCATTATGATGGTACAGATGCACCTACAGGCACTTATACAAAAGTAACTGTAGATGCTAAAGGTATTGTAACTGCAGCATCCAATCCAACAACATTGGGTGCATATGGATTAGCAGGTAATGTTGAAGATGCTGATCCTGCAAATTGTTCTGCACAACCATATAGTTTAGATCTTCAAGCAGTTGCAGATCTATCAACTACTGGTTTTATTAGTAGGACTTCTACAAATGTAATGACCACCCGCACTATTGGGGGTGTCTCTGGAAAAATTGTTGTTAATAATGGAGATGGTGTATCTGGTGCTCCTCTCATAGATCTTGCAACTACAACAGTTGTTGATGGCGATTATAATACCGAATCACTCACATCAGTATCTGCTGCTGGATCTAATAGTGAACCCTATGGTACGGAAACTGTAAATGCTGTTAAATTTTCTGTTGATGATAGAGGTCGTCTGACATCTGCAACAAATGTACCTATTGCTACAGCAACTGAAGGTAGTAAGTATGCTAGCTATGGTGCGGGTACAGCATATTCTAGATATGATATTATCGAGAATGCATCAAAAGTCTATCAAGCGTATCAGGCAATTAGTGCTGGTGCTGGCGCTCCTACTCATTCCAGCGGCGATAATGGAGGTTGGCGCTACCTCGCGGCTGCGGCAACAGAGCAGAAGGGACTGGCTTCCTTTGCACAGGAAGATTTCGATGTTGACGGCAACGGGCACGTCACCATCGCCGCATTAGGTGTAGATAACACACAATTACAAAATAATCGTATTGGTTTCGCTGACGGTA
>CEVG01110990.1_pt1 | contig 25052 bp, 9 predicted proteins | sample 356511 | NCBI WGS metagenome assembly CEVG01 (sample SAMEA2623426, study PRJEB7988) | marine metagenome | biome: marine biome (ENVO:00000447); feature: surface water layer (ENVO:00002042); material: "saline water (ENVO:00002010), including plankton (ENVO:xxxxxxxx)" | depth 5 m | reverse complement strand
GAGATGCCGTTATGGGGCAGTGTTGCAGAAGCAACCTTGAAGTATAGTGGTTGCATTCTTTCAACTTCAACTGTTGCCTGAGTTCCGCCAGATGGTGGTGGATCAATTGTAATTGTTGGAGTTGCTTGATACTGAGTTCCAGAGTTAGCAACTAAGAAGTCAACAACTACACCATCTTCAATAATTGGAATTCCCTGTGCCTGAATACCATCTGGACCTGATGGTTGCTGGAATGAAACTCCAGGTACAGCACCTTCATATCCAGAACCACCATTAGTAATTTTAACTTTCTCCACAGAGAAGTAGAGTTCATCAAAGAATAGGGTCTGACCATCATAAGGTCTCTGAGTACCGACACCAGATAAAGTAACTTTTTTATCACCAATATCATATGGACCTTGAGCATTTGATCTGCCAGGATCACCTGCCTTAACAACCGTAGCAGTCTGTCTGTAGTTGGAACTAGAGTTTTCATCACCAACACCCTTAGAAACTAGACCAAACTCACCGAAGGAAGAGTTGGAGTTTGTAAGGTCGCATTGACCACCAGTTAGAGTTACGATTGCTTCGTTACAGCAGATAGTGAAGATAGACACTAACTGAGCATATGCACCATTTGTGATGGATACTCCGATGCCACCTTGGTTGTATTGAGTGTATGAGTCAACACTCATTGAACCTTGTACACCCAGTTCATCCTTATCACCAGGATCAGCATCAAATCCATTGATTCTCATACCAATACTGTTTTCAATGAAGTTAGTACAGTTTCTAATATAAGGACCTTTTAGAACTGGACCATCAGTACCAGGAGAGAATGATGGATCATTCTCAAAGTTAGAACCTGCTCCATTATTTCCTGGGAATCTTGTAGAAATACCAGCACCACCATAGTTCACTGCAGAAGTTGCTGCAGCAACAAAAGTATGGACATAAGTAGCACCAAATCCTGCAATACTACCAGCATTAATAGTAAATGTATTTGCAGTTGTTTGAGAAATTCCTACAAACTTATCATAGATTGGACTGGTTTTATCTGGATATCCAATTGTAGTTACATTACCATCTGAACTACATGTAAATTGAATAGAATTTGGAGAGAGTTTTACTTTATCCGTAGTTGTTAGTGGATGACCTGCTACAGTAACTGTTAATGCACCACCAACTGGATCATAAGTTGCATTTGTTGGAGTTAGATAGAGAGGATCTTGAAGTGTTCTAAATCCATCTTCAATAATTGCAGTAGCAATACCAACTGCAGTGTTTACTGCAGAAATAACATTCTTACAGTTACCAACAGTATTGTTGTTTCCAGTATCGGAATCAATTTGAATGCTTATATCTCTAATCTGACCAATGTCTGGTCTGAAGGTTCTTGTCTTTTGAATAGTGCCACCACCATTATGATATATGTGATTGAAAGTTGACATACCAACATTGATTGCCACTTCAGTATCTGAGACATAATCCTTAACTTCAAAACAATCACCAAATGTTCCGTCTGGGAAAACTGTTGTAGTAACACCAATTCTTACCTCACCACCACTATCATAAGTATGATCAATAGTGGAAATACCTACATTCGTATAGATAACTGTTCCTGCAGTTCCTACATATGCATCAAAAATATAATCATTAGTTCCATCTGGGAAGATAGTTGTTGTAATACCAGATCCACCAGGACAAGTGAATGCAACGTTAAACATTTCAAATTCATCACCAGAACTTAATCCATGATCAGATGCTACGGTAATCGTACTGAAACCAGATGCACTATCGTATTCAAAGTTAGTAATACTAATTACATTGTTATGTGCAGCACAACTAAATCCAAGACCAGCAAGTTTAACAGTGTCTTTGTCAGTTAAACCATGACCTACATTAGTTGTTACTGTAATAATACCTGAAGTTGGAGAATACTGACCTGCAGTAATATTAAATGCAGTTCCAATAGTATAAGAACCATCTCTTACATTATTAATAACTCTTCTTACAATATCTTTTGAATATTCGAGTGCAATGACAGACTGTTCATATTCATCAGGATCAACCAAGATGTCAGATAGTCTATTACCATTTGCATCAAAGTAAGACTTACCGACACCAATGACTTTTGTATTACCACCACGGGTGATATCGTAGCAAACTGCTTTCCAAATCTTGGCAACATCACGACGGCACTTATTCTGCTCCAGTCTCATACCAGTTGTAATTCCTGGAAGACTATCAGTATTACCTGCACCAATTGCACTGGTTACAATTCCAACTAGTTCTTTAATATCATTATTCACGTTGAGGCAAATGCCGTTACCAACAACGTTCTCACCACGAATATTAGTTCCTGCCGCGGCACCAGTATCAAACTGTTGTTCAAAAGTGCTGTATTGGAAAACTGTAGTAGCAGTACCAGAACTTGGAGTGTAACTATGAGCAATTGTAGAGATGCCCACATTAATAACGAATTGATTGCTATTAAACAACCCATCTGGATCAATCTTAAAGATATGTCCAGAAGGACTTTGGTTTGGGAAGATAGTTGTCGTTACACCAGAGTGTTCGGTTTCACAAGTAAATGCAAGACCAGAAAGTGCAACATGATCAGTGCTAGTTAATCCATGAGCAACCAATGTGGTTATAGTTGAAACACCTGTAAGTGGTGTATATTCAAATCCAGTAATGGTTGAACCAGATCCTTTCAGTTCAAATCCATACGGTTTGTTATTGATAGCAAAAGTTGCAATGCCAGCAGCACGATCCATTGCCGCAATTGTTGCTTCAGAAACACCAGCACCTAAGATGTGAGATAGTGCTCCACCAACAAAGTATGATTGTGCAGCACCTACTGATTTGCTGTTTGCTTGAGTACCATTTCTATATCCTGCTCTTAAATCATGAGCAACTGCTTCTAGCACATCATGAATGTCGTCCTGACAGTCTCTTGCTGTACCAAAAGACATTGTGAATGCACCACCAGCATAGTTGACACTGGTGATAAATCCTACTGCTTCTGCTGCAATATATTCTGCGTTTAGATCAATAAGTCTTGCAGCATCCTGTGCTCTGTGAGATCCAGCAACACCACTAAAACCACTAGTGAGGAAACCAACTGCTTCACCAGCAATATAGTCTGCATTTTGACGGATCAATCTTGCACCATCAAAATATCTATCGGAAGCAACACCTTCTAGAGGAACGAAAGCAATAACTGCTTTATCATTTTGCATTGGAGCACCAAGGAAACCAGGTTCAGAACCACCTTGAGGAACACCTTTAGAACCACCACCAATATCAGCACCTTTACCAATAAATGCTAGGTCAGTTAGGTGACACGCATTATTAATATGGAATAAATCTTGATTTGGGAAATTTGGAGCAATATAACAGTTTCTTAGTTCAAAACCTTCAATGGATACATTATCTCTAAGAACAATGGGATTGTTTTCAGTATAAAGACCTGCTGAAACTTTAATAGTATCACCTGGTTGAGCTGCTTCAGATGCCTTCTTAATAGATCCAAAAGCATCTTGTTGAGTTAGACCACTATTTAAATCACTACCTTCTACAGTTACAAAAAATGTATTACCAATACTTCTACCCGCACCGACTGTAACCACTCGGGTTGAGATTCCTACACCTTCAGTGTCCTGACGAACAAATACAGTACCATCATAATGGTTAATAGCTAACTCACCAAAAGTGAGTTGTTCTAGACTAGGAATAGATCCTGGTGTAAAGGATCTTTTTAACCTAATTTTTGGACTTGTATTCATCTCAACTCCGCGTAAAGTTACTCAAAAGCTTCTTTTGTCTATTTATTCAAGGTTTCATTTTGTATATTATCAAATGCCTTTTTATTCAGAAGTTTCGATAGTTCTGCAGTTGATCCTACAAATAATGCATTATTAACTGTTGTTGGTGCCTGTTTTTTGGTATCTTGGTCCAACTCATGCATTTTCTTCTGAAGGTCTAGTAGTTTGTCAGTAGCATCAGAAACATTCTTAATCAAATGACCAACGACTTCATATGCCCTTGGAGTTTCCGTTTCTTGTGCTAACTCAAGAATACCATTTATTGCTTCCTGACCTTTTTCGATAATTGAATATAAATTACCTCTTGTGTATTCGTAATCATTTGTTACATCATCTTTCTTGACTGGTTTTTCCTTTTTGGGTTCCTCAACAATTTCAGAAGAAGCATCTATCTCAACAATAGGTGCCTCCTCTTCAATATTAAAAGTCTCGTTTAGATCGTCAAATTTTGCCATTAGATGAACTCTCCATCAAATCCGAAGTTATCACCAGTTCCTACAGCATAGAATCTGATACTATCTGATCTTGTAATCTCAGTTACGTTTGAACCAGATACATGTACTTCTGCTCTTGTTCCATTCTGTGCTCTTCTAACAAGGATAGTATTTTCAGTATCTGATTTTGCCTTGACATACATCACTTCATCATTGATTGTAATGTATGATGCAAGATTAATATTTTGAATAGAGTTAAAGTGGATGATTTCGTCTGTCTTATCAATATTTTTTGAAGTAGTTGTGAGTGTAACTTGATCGTATTCTTTTCTTGCTTCTGGTTCAACAGAGTATGTAACATCTCTGGTGCTCTTGCTTGGATCTCCTGGAGTTCCATCATTAGTTCCAGTAGCAGATGCATAGTAAGCAACTTGTGCCTTTTTGATGATCTTGGTAGAGATATCTTTTGCAACAGGACCAAATAGATATGTCTTTGCAGTAAATCTTAGAGTATAGATAAGTGCTCTTCTAGTGTCAAAGTTTCCTTCATATTGATCATCCATAGAGATGCCTTCCAAGATGATTGGAATATCTCTCTTTTCATCCATTTCATCAACTAATTCAATAGTAAGATTATATTGTGGTTGGAAATATGGTAAAATTTGTTCAACAATCTGGAGCATGTCATCATTCAACTTCGTATAAATGTTGAGTTCAAATGACATGTTATATGGAACGGGCATAAATGCCTGTTTAACTGTACTATCTCCAGATGGAGACGGTACAAGAATTTTTTGAGTGGTAGTTACTTTTCTGGATGAATCATATTGTAAACCAACAAATTCAAATGACATTCTTGGTAATGTAATCTGAGTCGTTTTGTTCAGATCTTCTGCTTGTTCTAGTCTTGCTAAAAATTTCTGCTGAGGTGCATACGCAAGAGGAACTTTTACACTATTAGTAACATTATTATTAGCATCAGTAGTTTTAATGTTTACATCATTAAAGAGCGTACCAAATCCTATAACAATCTTTCTCAGAATTTCGTGGTAATAATATTCAAACATGATAGAACTCTACTATACTCTTCCGAATGGGTTTCTTTCTGTGAAGTCGAGAAGATCATCACCTTCAGATTGAATTGCAACGTTTTCGTCGTAACTACTTGATGGATTTGTTTCTTCTACACTCGTTGATGTCTCTGGAACATCATAAGTGTTGTCATCGACTAATGGATTATCGCTAATAGTATTTAGGATAACAATTTTATGTTGTGCTCCAGATGTTCCACCAGTGATTATTTCACCGTTTGAGAAGTCACCAGATAGATTTGAGAGACGTAATTTTCTAGTTCCAACATTCCAAGACTTAACTCTTCCAGTCACTCCAGAAGTTCCTGTTACTATCTCATTATATTCAAAGTTTCCACTTGCAGTTTGATTTGGTGCCCCAAAGGTGATGGAAGGAGCAACTGTATATCCTGATCCAACGTTAGTAATTCTAACTGCACTTACAGTATTATCTGAAGCAAGAATTACTCTACCAGTTGCAGTGGTTCCAGCACCAGGTGGTGCTGAGAATGTTACTGTTGGTTCTTCAACGAAATTAGCTCCAACACTAGTAACAGTAACAATACCAACTGCACCCATAGTTACAATACCAACAGTGGCAGCTGCTCCAACTCCTGTTGTACTGCCACTAATGGCAAGAGTTGGTGCAATAGTATATCCAGCACCTGGATTTACCAATTCTATTCCTTGAATTGTTAAGAACTCAGCTCCACCAGAACCATATGTAGTTCTTCCAGTAACGATACCAGAAGCATTTACACCACCCATAGGTGCAGTAGATATAGCTACAGTTACTGGTTTGTTATATCCATAACCTTTATCTGAGAAGTAGAATGTTCCACTCAAAGCACCATCAACAATGCCCGTATATGCTGCAGCAGTTTCACCTACACCAGCAGTAGTAAATGTTTGAATATATCCTTGATCTGTAAAGTTATCATCAATCTTATCTACACCAGTATCGACAACTTCTGTAGAATATCTGAATAGTTCACATCTTAACTCATAGACATAGGTTTTCTGAAGTTGATAGAATGGTTGCTCATGCTCAACAAACTTAATCTCGAACAATCTATCACCAAACGGGAAATAGATTAGATCACCTTCTTTTGGTCTAGTTGCTAACTCTATATTTGGAAGATCTCTAATCAGAGGTGTAATATATTGCTCATATCTTTCCTTAGAGATGATAAGAGTTAAATCATCTAGATCTGTAATACCAAATTTAGATAATAATGTTCCTTGCCCATCATAACCATCATAATTGTTGACATATGCCTCAATTGGATATGCACTTGTAAATTCTGATTGGATTACTTCTTCAATTACAGTATTTTTAGTTAGATATTGTCTTGGGATGTAGTATACTTCTACACCATACATCCTCAACTGTTCATTGATTAAGTCTTGGACTAAATTCTGTTCACTTCGTGAACCTTGTTGAAAGTAGGGATTTAACATGGTATCAACCGATCATGTCTAGAGGTGGAAGTTCATATGTGGATGACATCTTCTCTCTAATTCTCTCAAGTTCTTTTTCCGCATCATCAAACATTTGACGACCGTTAAGTTCTACACCACCTGGAAGTTTTACTCCTTGGAACTTCATGAGGTTCTGACCCCATTGCCTCTTCACAAGGGCAGTCAGGTACATCTTAAGGAACGAATCATTCCATACCTGAGTATATGTACTCGGATCAAGAAGTCTCCAACAATCAATAACAAAGTAATCATCTTCAACTAATGTTCCCCAATCTGCATCAATATAGAGACGATCTTGTCTTTGATTAAATCTAAAATTCTTAAGGGGATTTAGTAAATGATCAATGTCAGAAAGTTTTGATTGAACCATTGAATATTGAAGAAGATCAATAGAATCCCAATAATATAGATCGTTTAAAAATAACTGATACTTCACACTGAACATCGATCCACTAGTTGCAGATGATGATTGAAGTCTGAAGATTTTATTTACACCAGTAATTGAACTGGGGACTGGTAGATAGTTTGAATTCTCTTCAAATGCAAATGATGAGGTTGCACCTACAGTTTGTGTTACGGTATCAGTAGTAATACCAGAAACCGTTTCACCACCTCTCGATCTTCCTCGATCTATATCATCCTGTGTTACTTTATACTTTAAATATGTTCTAACTACACCGTCAAAATGCCTTTCATGGAAATATTGCAAAGCATCATCAACTAGATCATCAATCTGCTCATCAGCAACATTGATTTCTAGAACAGGAGCACCTAATTGTCTCTTGACATAGTTAATTAGATCTTGTCTAGATGATGGTTGTGCCATTTTATTACAGCTTTAAAATTATTTAGGGAGCAGAAGAAATACCTGGTTGTACCATGATATTTCCGTCTACAATTTTGTATGTTGTGGTTCCAGAACTTACCAATATATCGTAATAATATCTTCCAGAAGTCAGTGCTCTAGTATCCGATGCACCCATTGCAATTTTGAATTCACCGTTTGATGCACTTGTAAAACTAAAATCAAATGTTCCGTGTGCATACATTGTTGAACCAATGGATACACTTTTAGACATTTGGGCAGAACCTGACCAACCGTCAAAGTCATATCTTCCACTACTCATGTTATAAGTAGTGAAATTTACTTTTAGATCAGAACCTGGGTAAATTGAGAAATTTACTCCGTATGGTGCATTAACATTAGGGTTAAATGTTATTCTTTGGTTAGACATTTGAGCAGATCCTTAATTTCTTTGAGATCATCCTTAACGGATTTAACATCATCTTCAAGGGTTTTCATTCTTTTCAACTCCCTCTTTTTATGTTGGAGGGAGTTCATATAGTTCTGGTATTCTGTCATATCTGTGTTGACAATTGCATTTGTGGATGAATCACGATATAGGTTTGAATGATTTTCTACTTTTAGGTACATGTTATGCGAATGCGATTGCTCTTAGGTCACGAATTCTTGGTGGGTAACATTGGTTGGTTGAAGTTCCAACTAGTTTCACACTGAAGAACTTGAATGATGGTAGATTTTCGACAGTAAAGGTATAATCCTTGAATGTTAATTCTGTAGATGCAAATCCTTTATTATCTGTTGGTGGGACCAATTTATCTGGTCTACCATTGTTCTTAGCAGGATCAATTACCTGACCACTTTCAAGTAAGTTATCATAACCAGGGAATGGGTAGTAAATTAATGTTTCTGATGGATCATTAGTTAATGCATAGAATGCTCTAATATCAGAGAAGTTATTAATATATGCGGAACACATCAACTTAATATTAGTTGCTGGAATTTCTAGACCAATTGGTTTAGTTGCATATAGGAATGCACTAGGATCATCTTGAACAGTTGCTACACGTGGATCAGTTACGAAATCAGTAACTACATTATTAACTCTGTTAGAGACGAATACTGCACCAATTCTATCCAAATCAATGACTGGTGATAGTCTAGGATCAAATGATGTCATATTAAGCTCAAGTTCAAATGATCTGTTTCCTGGTAGTGTTGTTAGTAGGGAATCGGCATTTACCTTAGATGGAATAATTCTTGGTGTATCGAAGTAGTTATCATCATCAAGATTGATTGATTGATAACCAGCATCTAAGAATGAAACTTCATTACCATCAATACTAGATCCAGTAACTGTTCTTGCTCTAGCAGTCATATTAGTTCTTTGAAGAACCATAGACTGAACAATAGGTTTCATGACTTCATAGTGAATATTCTGTGTAGCAGTTACACCTTCACCACCAGCAGATTTAGTTTCATTTGCGTATAATGCTGGGAATGATGCTGAAGATGATCTATCAATACCATCAGCAGAAGTATCAATTCTGAGAGTGTAGTGGTCAAGACCAACATCCTCAGTTACAGTTGCATCTTGTAGTGCATGATCCTTATTAATTCTTCTTAGAGAAATACCAGCAGTTTCATATTTTTCAACAATAGATTGATCTTCATATGCACCACCAAATGTAGAATCTATACGTCTAGTAATGCCACCAAGGGTATTGCCAGTTACTGAAGTATAAGAAATAATTTCATCTTCAATTCTGATATAACCTGGGTTAGTGGTTCCTACACCAACACCCTCAAAGTTCTCAAAGTTGGATGCATCTGAGATAACAAGATCATCAGTAGCATTGAGTAGATAATCACCTTCAAGTCTTACGACAGGAACATCAGAAGAAACATTATTAATAGTAACAGTGTTTGTATCTGCGTGCATACCATGATTTAGATGATTTACCTTGATATGCAGTCCATCAGTTATTACTCTTGGTGCAACTAGAACATCTGTAGATCCTTGATCAGTAAACTCGGTAGTTATACCACTTGAATTGATATATCTTAAGGTATTTCCACCACCAACAGTAAAGTTACCTTGAACCTGGTCAAGAATAAGTTCACTGATACCGAAAGTATCTGTTACGGAAAGTTGTAGATTTCTACCAACTCCACCACCAATAGTAGCAGTTAGAACATCACCAACTTTGAATCCATTGCCACCGTCAGAAATTGTAGCAGCAGCTGCAACACCATTGTTTACATGAATATTTGCAGTTGCATTTTCACCTCTACCAGTTAGTTTGGTTAGTGGGACATTATTATATTGGAAGAAACCAGTGGAAGGTGTAAGTCCAAGTCCAGCATTAGTGACTGACATTGTGCCAGTAGCAATGCCAAGACCCATCACATAATTACCAGATGCATTTGAACCATCTTGAATAACAGTGTTTCCAGGAACGATAAGTTCACCCCAATTTCTTGCAGTTGTACCAAGTCCAACAATAATTCTTCTAGAATCTATTTCTAGAGAATCTTTCTTAAGTGTTGCCACTTGTCTATTTCCAGTGGATAGATCTGGGTTAAAGAAACTAACAGATCCTTCCTGTACGAAATCTGCTCTGCTAAGTCTAAACTTAAGATCTTCATACTGACTTGGTGTCCAAGTAGAAGTGTTCTGAGACTTAAACATAGAACCAAGAGATGACTGCTTGGTAATTGGAACTTGCTGAGATTCTGGAAGTGCCAATGTTGTAACATCAACTTCACCTAGTCTAGATGCCCATAGTGTAAAGTCTGTTGAGTTAGAACCAACGACAACGCAATGCTCCTTGTTACCTTCCAAGTAAACAGGTGCTGGGAATGTTACAGTTGTTGCAACAGTTCCATCTTCAGAAACTTGGATCTGCTCACCTGTCAAGACAACCTGAGACATTGGATAGATAACATCTGCGGAAGGAAGACCATTTACCATAGGTCTCAATTCAACGAAACAAGTTTGTCCTGTTGTTGATGTTGTTCTGAAGAATAGATCGACTGATGTAGCAAAGATACCAGTAGGATCTGCTGCATTACCAACCATAAATGACTGTGCAATAGGATCTCTTCTGCGTGGAAAACGTGGTCTAGGTATTCTAGGTCTAGGTCTTGGTCTAGGACGTGGCCTTGGTCTTGGTCTAAAGATATTAACAGGTCTAGGACGTGGCCTTGGTCTTGGTCTAGGTCTAGGTCTAGGTCTAGGACGTGGCCTTGGTCTAGGTCGTCTCGTTATAGGTCTTCTAGGTATGGGTCTAGGTCTAGGACGTGGTTGTGGTCTAGGTCTAGGTCTAGGACGTGGTGTAGGTCTAGGACGTGGTGTAGGTCTAGGTCTAGGAGCTGGACGTGGATTTGGTGTTGGATTTGGTACAGGTCTAGGTCTAGGACGTGGTGTTGGTGTTGGTTGTGGTCTAGGTTGTGGTCTAGGACGTGGTTGTGGTCTAGGACGTGGTTGTGGACGAGGAATTGGTACAGGTTGTGGAAGTGTAACGTCCAGATCAACTTCTAGATTTACAAGAGTTTCTCTCTGTCTTCTGATAGGTCTAGATTGTTCCGTATATGCGTTAGTAACTTCTACATTTCTTGTAGAAATTACTTGACCCTGAACATTATTAATAGTACCTTGAGCAAAGAAATCTTTTTCACCACCAGTGTATGCAACACCTTCGACTGGATCTAATGTATCCGCATCACTAAGTTTAAATGTTACATTACCAGTCTTAAATTTAGGAGTTCCTTGTGCATTGGGATTTGGAATATAGAATGATGCTTGCATCATTCCAACATTATCAGTAGTAAGTCTTAAAGTCGTAATTTTTGCTCTTGCACCACTAGTTCTACCCTGAAGAATCATTCCTTCACTAATATAACCAAAATACTCACCAGTTGGAGCTAATGCCATTGATGCTAAGTCAACATTCAATGTGGATGATGTTGTAGAATATAGATCTGGCATTTCCTCACGTGTGTAAGGATTTACTGTATAAACATCTTGGGGATCATTAAATGGTCCAGTTCTGTGATGAGAATCGGCAACTCTAAATGAAATATAGGGTAGATCTTGACCTACACCAGGTATTCTTGAATTTGCTCCAGCAGAAGTAACAGTTTCACCAACAGTAAACGTTCCAGAAATCATTTCAATTTCTAGAAGTTTTGGTACACAATACCTAGTTACACTTGATGCTCCGAAGAATGCAAACAATCTGGTATGAGGTTTCATACCTTTTGAAATTATTTCAATATTTCTTGATCTCATAAATGAGGAAACATCACTTGATACAAGTTTGTCTCCAAGATCAATGCTATTTCCTGGTACTGATCTTATTCTTTGAGAGAAACCTTGTTGAGTTGCAGTTCCTGTTCTAGTAACTGTTTGTACAGTTGCAGTTGCACTTGCAGTAGCTCTTCCTGGTCTTGTGCCACGACCACCACGTAGTGTTTGAGAGTCTCTACCAGTTACAGTTCTTCTAGTTACTGTTCTTCCAGTCCAGTTTCTATTCCAACCACCCCATAATGTTGGAGACCAACCTGCCTGAGGATCTAAATCTGCAGGAGTTGCTGTAATATTAGTCTGGGTAACACCACCAATCAATCCTTCAATAGTTTGAGTCTCAATTCTTGATTGCTCAATCCAAATATCAGAGGAAGGGTTAAGTGTGACTTGACCAGTATAGAAATCAACAAAGTATGGTGCAGCATTTACAACTCTTGTTGCTGTTAACTGCGACTCAGCGGTGACTTCTTCATAATCTAGGGTGATAACACCCATACCATCTGTTCCAGCACTTCCATTTGGATCTACAGTAGATCTTCTAATATTTTCAGCAATAAGGTCTTCGGCAAAACGTATATCAGAATTAGCATCAGTAACTCCATTGACTCCAGTAGAAGCAGTTGAACCTAAAATTAGGTCAAGTTCTGTTGTATAAGCAGAAGGTCTTAATTCATTGTTCTCTGGGTCAATCGCATTCTTGGAACCAAGTTTAATTTGGTTTGTTGTTGATGTAAAGTTGTCAACATAGAAACCAGATTTAAATCTAGTTGCTCCATCAGAGTCTTTAATCTCTAGATTTGCAGTATTTGTTTCTAATAGAGATAGTTGAGTGTAATACTCAAGATTTGCAATTCTCTTCTCCAATAATGCAATATCTTGCATTCTATATCTCTTATGATCTAGAAGAGATACTTTTGCATCTTTTACATTGGTCAAATATGGAGGATATGTTATTACAGCAACCTCCATTGCATTATCAATAGGAACTGGTGGTTCTGGAGTTTCCTCTGGAGTTCCTTGAACAACCTGGAAAGATTTTTGCTTTGTTAAGAACAATCTGTCAATTCTTCCCAAGTAAATTGAATAATCTAGTTCAATTGTCTCATCAGACGCTAATACGTTTAGATTATTATTTTGAATTGAATTAAATGATCTACCTAAAAATTCAAAAGGAGATCTGACACCTTCGGATACTGAATATGATTTAACTTTTGGTCTGATATCAATAATATCACTTTGTCTTAGACCATCAACTGTTGGAATATCTGCATAATTGAAATTTTCATAAGAATTAGCAGTTACTAAAGTTCCAGTATCAGAACTATCAATACTTGCATATTCATATACTACAGTTAACTTTTTCGTAGGTGGTTTTGTATTTGGTTTTCTAGTAATTCTAGAATAGTCGTAAATCGTTGATTTTGCTGAATTATTAAAATTATATTTTGAAGTAATGTCATTATCACCATCAACAATTACATCTACTTGTGCAACAATTGAAGATTCTTTAAATGTAATGTCTTCACCCACAGTAAATTCTTTACCATTGATGTAGACTACTTCAAGAGTTGATGCGTTTACTTTATTTACTAGAACAGCAACACAATTGCTACTACTACCAACAATTTCTTCACCATTTAATGCATCTTCAACACTTCCATTAAAACTACTAATATCACTTACAGTAAGTCTTGGTAATTGAGGTGTTCCTGTTGTAGATGATTCGTAAATTGCATGAATTTTAGTTACATCTGGTTCTAGGAGACAGATTGTATCATCTTGAACTCTTGTTCCATATGGATAATTGCCATATGTTAAACCATCATTTAGTGTAGTTGCACCAACACCAGATCCTGCAACGGAAGACTTGTCTACTAGAATAGTTTTAACTCTATTCTTAATTTTATTTTGTGCCTTTACTTGGGTCTTCTTCAGTGTAGCAACTAGGGTTGCTGAACCAAGAACACTTAGACCCTTGATAATTAATTCTCTACTTCCACTCGTAATTGTGAACTTATCTTCAGTTAATGCTTCAGTTTCACCATTTGCATTAACAACAATATATCTTTCTTCATCAAATGGTAAGAATGTTTCACCAGTTTCGAGATCGGCAGGAAGAATTGTTAGTCTTCCACCAGTTTCGTCAGCAACAATTGGTTCATTGAAAACTTTTCTAATAGTGATTGTAGAATCTGTTAGAGTTACATCTGCTACGTTTTCTTTTGGTAATGGAGTATATAAAGTATCAGACCCATTATCACCTAATTGTGTAGTTACTTTGGTAATGTTAACATCTCCATTACCATGCAATGCTCCATTATGAACACCTGTAACTGCTTGTGTTGCTTCTACAGTTAAGTCATCTGTAGTTACTGCTGTTACTCTATTGAGTGTTGATAGAGTATCACCAGATTTTCTAAAAGAAATTAGATCACCTACAACAAAATCTTTTGTAAAGTCTCTATCTGCCTGTGATATGGTTGCTCCACCAGCACTGAGCTCACATAGACCCAATTCCAATACAGAAGTCTGTCTTACGTCACCAGAGAATGTAGTAATTCCAATTTGACCATGAACTGACTTAACATTAGAAATACCATAGTTTGTTGAAGTCAGAACAATTCTATCACTATCTTCACCATTAAAGATTAGTTCCTCACCTTTGATGAAGTTTCCAGTTACGTTATATGCAGTAATGATGCCAGTATTTGTTGCTTCATATCTGAGATAACCAACAGCACCACTAGATTTACCTTTAATGAATGTAGGTATCTGTTGTGATGTTAGATTTTGGTTTAGAGTTAAGTCTGTAAATGGAACAACATCAAATAATGTTAAATCGAATGAATTAGTAAGTGGATTAGAAGCATCATAAGATCCAGTTTCAAGAGCATAATCATAAACTCTTGCTAGACCAATTTCTTTACCTGCTGCAATTGTTGCTGCTGATCCAACTCTTTCACTTCTAAGAGATACTGTATATGTTGTTGATAGTCCAATTTTTGGAGCACCATACACATTATTAAGTCTTAATGTAGAACCAGTTGCATATTCTACTGCTTGAGATTTAAATTCTTTTGTAGTTCTTGGTTTTTCTATATCTAAGGAAAAACCAGAAGGAATATTTACTTCATAACCTTGAACATATGCTTTACCTGCTGAAATTTGATATACTGCTAAATCATCTCTTGGAATTTCTCCAGATACTGTAGTTTCGTCTTCAGCATATACACCATCACTTCCTTTAAAATCGTTTAAACTATTTTTTACTTCTAAAGTAAATGGTTTTACATAATAGTCACCACTTTCATCATATGTTCTTCTTGCCATTTCATCTGCAAGAATATTATACTCTGGATTTTCAACTTTTGAAGATTTGATTAATCCATTTTCTACTTGAGCTAACTCAATAAAATTTTGAGGAATATCATCATCTCCAAACACTGCAACCATTTTGGCTTCGATTTTTAATCGATCAGCACCTGGAGCAGCATAGTTAACAAATCCCTGTGAGTTATCATAAAGTGACTCATCATCATAAGAAGAAACAAGACTTTCTTCTACCTCAAAACCTAGTGTAAATGATGGTGTTCCTTCATCTGTAGAAACAATTAGAAGCTGTTCTGGAACTTCTACAAAATATCCTCTTAGATAAAATACACCTTCTGTAAGTTTAGCAACACATCCTTCATCAACTGCCTGAACTGTTGCTACTGAAGCACCTGCAGCAAAACTAGTAATTGCAGCATCAGTTAAAGGAACAGCTTCTTCTACATAAATGTCTTCTTCTACTAAAAATTCCTCTAGTTCATTATCTTCACCAGTTTCAAATAAACTAACAATTATATACGTCTCTTGATATCCTTCAACTTTTCCTTTTACACCACTATCTGAACCAACAATGGTCTTTCCAACTAATTGATCTAGATATTGTGTTACATCTAAACCATTAAAGGTTTTTTCAAGTTCTAGAAAAAGCTGAGTTGCTCTTACAACTAAAGATCCAGGAATTACTACAGATCCTTCTTTAAAAACGTGATTACCAAACTGCTCTACTTGATTTTGGACAATACTCTGTAGAGTTGTAAGCTCTCTAGCCTGAACAGGTTGTCCAGGTTTGAACAACACTTTATAAAAATTATTTGACTCATCAAAATCGTCAAAATAAGGAAATGTGTTGAGATTAGTTAGCTGTGGCATAATTCTTTAGAACTGCAATACGATTTTGATATCTTCTCTTTGGTTTTCAGATCTTGTAATAGATGGTCTATTATCAACATAAACCAAATCTCCAGAATATTTTTTCACCTCTGGGTTAGAAACACCATTCGTGAATGTCTGACCAAGATAGTAACTTAGGTTATTTATGACGAATTTATCATCACTAAATGAAGTATCAATCTGAAGATCTTGATTAGATCCAGTAATATTTAAAGATCCACCAGTTCCTGGAGTTGCAGTAAAATGAATTAAATCATTACCATATATTCCTATATCATCATTATTATCAAGGTCGTTATCAAATCCATGAGAAATTCTATCTTGCCAATATTTTAAAACTCCAGTATTCTTGTTATAAGAAACAACCCTACCAGTTGCTGTTGTTCCAGTAGAGATTGTTTGAGTGATAGTTGCATTTGCATCAAACACCGCATTAATGTAATCAGTTGAAGCATTAACACCAGTCAGTTTTAATGCATATAAAGCACTTGCTTGATTGGTTTCAAGAGCTTCAGTTGAGTTAAATTCTTCTGGATTTGCGATGATTCCAATTCTTGCAACTCTATTACCGACAATAAAATCTGGGTTTGTAGCATCATTCTTAATTTGAGAATAAATTAAGACTTTTGTGCATCCAAGTTCTCTGTAGATATCTGCACCATGACCACCCTTTGGTGGAATAATAACATCAAAGGTTGGAGTAGTTGTAGAACTAGTTGGGAAGTTTCCAGTTGATAGATCTATACGTCCATATGTGTATCCAGATCCACCGTTTGAAATGGTAACAGAATCAACTTTTGATTGGTTATCAACTACAATCGTTGCTTCACCACCAGTTCCGTCACCAATAATATCGCAAGTATAAACTTGATTTGGTGATCCTACGTCAACACCTCTAGTCTTGATAGTAGCAATTTTTAACTGACCACTGTTTTGTGCATTTAATCTAACTGATTGATATTCGTCTGCAGTATCCCAATCAGTTGGAACTGTAATATAATTTAAAGTATCAAACTTGATGATATCATTTGGATTAATTGTAAAAAGATACTTCCAAATATATCCATCACCACTTGTACCAGCACTTCTTGGTTCTAGGTCAATGAACGTTGGTTCATCTAGAGAAGGTCTACCATTTGGGTTTTCTGGATCTGTTCCATTTTGTAAACAAGCATATACTTTAAAGTCTTTATTTACAACGTAGAAATTTGAAGAATATAGACTGGTTGCTAGTGATGGTTGTGATACTTTATCACGATTGATATCATGCCTATACATGTCATAAGTAATACCTGATGTCCAGGTATTTTTCTTTAAAGCAAATCTAACATTATTGGAATCAACCTTTTTCAAACCAATAATTGTATCCCAGTTATGATTCTCCTGGTCAAAATTGTCTTTTGGTGCAGGAGGATCTTCATCCCAGGTGCTCAAGTATTCATTTGGATTTGTTAATCCAACGAATGTATAATAATTATTGCTAGCAGAAGTAATTTCAGCAATGAAATTCTTTGCATTCAATATTCTAAGTTGATCTGTTACAATTGCAGACATGATCGTTTATTTTCTAGTTATTTATTAGGTTAATCGTAAGGTTATTTATGATCAGGCAGTAAAATATGTAATTGTGAATCGAATATCAGCAAGATTGTTTACTTTATCAGTAACTTCCATATTTGTAGCATTACCACCATCTACTGTTTGTTGAATTACAACCTTTGCAGTACCAGCAGGAAGTTCACAACTCAAATTAACAGTTGATGCAATTTGATTAAATTGAGTCATAGTAACTGAACCTACTGCAATTCCTTTTGATGCTGAAGAATTTGCAGGAAGTCCTGCTATCTGAATTGAACCAGATCCTGCACTAGACGTGTTAATATTGGTAAGATTACATGTTGCAGTAATCATGTTTCCAATTTGGATATATCTTCCTAACTGAGTACCATAAGTATAGGTTCCAGCCGAAGTAGCACCTTCAAATACGGGTGTCCATGACCCTTCAGTTGTTAGTGATGCTGTTGTTACATAAGTATTCGTATCAACAGTATATGATCCAGCACCAGTTCGTTTCATGAAACCATTACTGGCAGGAAAATCACCATCCAGGATAGCAGTTCCTAGTGATGTCAAATAACCAGCAGTAGAGTGATCACCCCAACCAAATGCAGTATCCCAGTTTGATTCATTTGTACCACTAGCATAACCAGCAGCAGAGTGATCACCCCAACCAAATGCTGTGTTCCAGTTACCAGAATTGTCAGTTACAACTGTATATGTTCCAGCACCACTGCGTTTCATCAGTCCATTGCTGGAAAAATCACCATCTAGAATAGCAGTTCCTAATGATGTTAAGTAAGTATTACTATCAACAGAACCATCTGCTTTTAAGAATTGAGCAGATGTACCACCAGATTTAATAATATTTCCACCAGTTACATCTCCAGAAGCAGTAACATTTCCTGAAGTAAGTGTTACATTACCATTATCAAGTAAAATATCACCAATTCCAGTAATATCAAAATTATTGAGATCTAAATCAGCACCTAGTTGAGGTGATCCATCTCCCAATAGGTGAGTTGAAATGCCTGTTAGTGAAGAATATGGATAGTTAGTTGCATCAGTTAAATCAAATGCTGGAGTAGAATCACTTCCACCTAAAGTTATCTGAATTCCACCATAAGAGACTGAAGAGAAATCTAAAGCACCATTTGGAATTGTTTCTAGTAAAGCACCAGAACCTTGGAATGTAGTTGCAGTAACAATACCAGTTGCATTAACACCTGCTGGTGTTATGGTGACAGCAGAACCAATACGTGCTTCTGTTGCGGTTATAATACCACTTAATGCCCCAAGAGTAATCTCAGTTCCAACTCCTACAGAATCATTGAATGTAGAAAAACCCGTAACATCCAATCCATCTCTTGCAGTAACCAAACCAATGGAATCAATATTAGTTACATCTTCATATGTGAGTGTTCCTGCAATGGATACATCTCCACTAAAGGATGCTCCAGTAGCAGTAATAAATCCTACGTCAATGTTGGGATCACCTTGAAATAAATTTGTACCATTTCCAATTGCATTGTAAATTTCTGCAAAATTATTATTGATCTTGACGGCACCTACAAGGAGAGTATCTCCAAGACCGTCATTTGGTGCAATTCCAGTTCCTATACCTTGTAGTGCCATTATTATAGACTAACTTTATGACTTATTTATAAGCAGACCATTTAATATTGTTCCTACAACGAATTTCCATGTTTACAGAAATCCTCCATTCGTCCGTTGGAACAAAATTTGGATCGTGATACAAATCCCCAGGAAAAATAATTAAATCGTCATTTTTTGGTTGATAAAACTCCCATTTTCCAGATTCTGGATCATCTGTGAACATAATTGGTCCACATTCCTGACCATTATGTTTTGGGACATTCAAATAGTAAACTGAATTAATTGTACATTCATGAATATGTGGATTAAATGCCCAATATTCATTATTTGTACAAAATGCCCAACATCTATCACTATTGTCTGGTTCATAATTCAATTTACCAAACAACTCTTCTGATTTTTCAGTAAATTTTGCATATAAAATAGAAAATAATCCAGTTTGATCTACTTCAACTGGATTATTTGATGTATATGCATTTGAATCTCTGATTAGATGTTGTCTTCTGCTTTGAAGAACATCTTCAATCATGAGTTTTTTATCACTTTCACCGATTTTTGCAAAATCGTGTAATATAATCACTGGCAATTTCATTTTATCAATGTCAATATTGAGTATATAGTTTAGATCTCAGATGCCATGTTCTACGAACGAATGGTGAAGTAATAATACCAGCAAAACCACTTTGATGATAAGAATTGAACTCTAGAGGTTCTTTTCTACTCTTAGTTGGATGCCAATTAATTCTTCCCCAAGAGAAGATTCCGAAGAAACCATTATCTGGTGCAACACTGTCAAGAGTAAAATCAGTTGAATCCCAAGTTTTAATGTTATTATCAAATGTAGCAAGTTCTTGTGAAAGACCAAGAGGACCTTCTACTAAGGAAGTAACCTTAACAACATCAGTAACTCCAACTCCTGGAACAGTTTCTGTAATTCTATCAATATCATAAACTTGGAAGATATTATTGAAATTTTCGGTGGTAATTCCAAGAACACTTCCATCATTGTATAATGTAGTGAGTCCAGTACCAGTATTAGTTCTGGAAACAGTAAAGTAATAACTTGTTACTAGACCAGTAATACCTTCAGTTGCCATTCCTCCAGGATTAATTCCAATATCTCTAATGAAAGAGTCATGTGGAATGTATAGACTTAGTTCTACTGCAGTTGAACCAACACCGACATTTGTATTTGCAACAGAAACAATAGTTCCATAATCACCATCATATTCAACTTGTCTAATAGCTTCAAGTTCTACTCTTGGTGGTTCAACATTTACTGCTGGTAGTTGAGTTCCAGTATATCCAAGACCATTATTGGTAATTGTAATGACATCAATAGATCCATTAGAAATCGTGCAAGTTGCAGTTGCTTGAGTTCCTCCAGGTGATGGTGGTCCAACTGCAATTTGTGGTGCAAAGGTATAACCAGTACCAGCATTTGCAATTGTAAGGTTAATAACAGATCCTATACCAGAAACAACAGCACTTACAATTCCAGTTCTTGTTTCTTCTTGAGAAATAATTTGAATCTGACCAAGTTTCTTTTCTGCTAGATTTTCTTTGGTATTATCAAAGAATGTAGAAACTGCTTCAACCCATGCAACAGTAGTATCAATACCAACTGGTTGAATTAGATTTGTTGTTGGGAAGATGTATGGTTCGTACAGTCTTCTATCTTTTCCTACAGGATCACCATTAATAAAGACATCCTCAGTCTGCTTACATGCCATTAAGGGTCTTTCAATTGTTTCATCATTTAATCTTCCAATACCACTATATGGGTTTGTAAGTAAAATGTCAGATGATAAAATGTCTTCTACAGTTCTCTTATCCTCAGTTTGGAAAACAACGTCGGACATAATTTTAACTTTATCACCGACTTCAATAGGTTCTACAATATCAACTTCTTCAACATCAACATCTCTAGTTCCTCTATAGAAGATAATTCTAGAAGTATAATCTTTAGGAATTGGTTCAGCAAAGATAAGCAAACTGCCACCCTTGAAGGTATATGCTTGATTAGGAATTTGTAGAACATCATTAATGAAAATGAGCAATGTTGCTGAGACATCGATCTGACTTCCAGGTCTTGCTCTAATTGATAACCTATCACCTTGGAAGGAGATTGGGAATACTCTTCTAAAACCATCAAATTGTTCATCTAGACTATCCAACTGCTGAAGTTGACCAAGAGACCAAGAATTAAATTCATCACTATGTGTTTCATTTACAGTAATTTGGAATTCATCAAATGTCTTAGATGTATCTGTAGGAATGCCCGTTGTTCCACCAATTGCAACAGTTAGGATTTCACCTTGACCGTAAGCATATCCATTATTATTAAACTTAAATTCACCAACAGTAGTATCTCTACTAATGAACATATCAATAGATGCAGTTCTTCCAATTCCTTGTTGAGGAGAATCACTAGAGTAAATTAGAGGAATGTCAGTATAACTTAGTGGTGAGTCAAATCTAATTAATGGTGGATTTGTGCTAGTATATGCGGTTCCAGGATTAGTAATTGCAACTCCAGTGATGTGACCATCAAGAGCAGTTGCATAACCAATGATAGAAACGTCAGAAGAGGTCTGTGCAATTACATTGATATGAGTTTGAATACCAGGTCTGTAACCAGAACCACTATTACCAATACTGATAGATGTGATTGAACCAAATCCAGAGATCGTTGCAGTACCACCAGCAGCAACTAATGGTTGATATCCAAGACCATTTGTAGATCCAACAGCAACAATTACACCACCGACAGGTAGATTTGGAACATTGATATCTTGACCATCTGCTGCAGTGAAATCATCAGAAGAAATAGATCCATCAAATAGAATCTTAGTTTTTCCACCAACTTCTACAAATTCATAATTACCTGCAATTGAAGATACTCCAGGTCTTGTTGGTTGCTGGAAGATATCCTTAACAAGAACAATAGCATTGTCGGTGGAAAGACCAACAACATCTTGACCGTTAAAGGTCATATCAAATGCGGTTCTAATTCCAGTAAACTTGGTAGAGAGATCATCAAAAATGTAGTTCTTAGTATAAGTCTCTTCAGTTTCATCAATAATACCAGATCTCATAAATGTTCTTCCATGGAAGTATGAGTTGGTAGTAATTCCAGTAAAGTCTCTATCAGAAGGATCAACGAATGGAACACCAAACTGATTTACATCTACTGTGACAGGAACTTTACCATAAGGTGCAGATGTGAAGTTAATTGTGGAACCAGTAATCTTATAATCACCTTTCAGTTTAGTTACTAGAGCACCAGCAGTATGAATGCCAAGTTCAGTTCCCATCCAAGGTCTTCTTACTCTAATCTTATCTTGTGTTCCAACACCAACAGTTTCGACCAACATTATTTCATCATCAATTTCGATAATATCATTTGCAAAGATTGAGGTAATTCCTGCAGTATTGATTAATGTCAAATCTAGACTAATATCATCGACAACGGATGTTGTAACTCCCAGTCCAACGACTGGAGACTGCATCATATTATCAATTGTAAAGACACCCTTAGCATCTTTATTAGTTGCAGTAATCTTATGCTGTGTTCCAATACCAGCACTGTTCAAAGTGAGTGTTATAGGATTAAACTTGAGGGCATTTTCTGCAGAATCAGCAAATTTAATTTTACTGTCATTAACCTTAACAACGTATAGGTCAGTTGGTAGTTTATCTGTACTTCCAATTCCAGAAATAGTAGTTGTAGCAATTCCAACTCTAACATCATCCTCATTTGGAACTGTATAGTGGACGAGTTCTCCAGTGACAAAGAAATGGTTTGGTAGAATTAGAACATTTTCATTTGTAGAAACTGTAGTTCCTAAAGCAGTAGAATCAAATACTCTTTCAAAGATTAAATCATTTTGATGCCTTAGTTCAAAACTTCTCTTAATATCATTTTCGGTTCCAGTATAGGTTCCATACAATGTAGAGAATCTACCATTTTCATAATTGTAGTAATTATCCGAAATACCAAGATCAACCAATTGCAGTTGATGTGTAAATAGACGAACTTCAATTTCTCTAGTAAATCCAGGATCTGCTGGATATGGAACAAATTCAATTCTTGCTTTTTTGGTAGATGGATCAACATAAGTGGTAAATGTTCCTAGACCAACATCCTCAAAGAATCCACGATTGCTAACTCTACCAAATTCTGTAATATAAGAATCGGTTTCATTATGGGTGAGTACTAGTTCAGACATCTGAACGATATTATTAGTCATATCTTCAATACTCACATAAGCATTGAATCCTTTATATGACTTATCAAACTCGGCCAATTGGATGGAGGTATTAACTCCAGCAAATGGTGAAATTGATGTAGTTGATCCAAATCCAACAGTGGTCAATGTGGTATTGAACTGACTAGAACCGATTGCAGTTCTAGATGTATCTGAAATTGCTACAACGGTAGAAGTAACATCATAATCCGTTGATAATCCACTATTAGGTGTTAACTTAACTTCAATATCATTGCCATTGTATGCAAATTGGTATGTACCAATACCAAGAGAAACATCTTGACTACCGAAGTTATTTGTTGCCAGTGTTGAGAACTCGACATTATGAATATCGGTTCCGTCATGAACAATATTAAATTCATCATACTGGAAATATTGTAGATCGGAACTTTCTAGAGTTACTAGAACTTTAGCAGATCTATAAGAAGAATCTATACCTACAATTTTTGAGGATGTAGAAGTTCCTTGTGGTAACATTGCAGTTTGAATTCCAGCAAAACCAATAGAATCACTATTTCCAATATAATGAGTTGCAACTCCACTAATTGAGTCTGAAATAGCATATTGATATCCACTAATATTGAAATCAGTAAATCTGTATTCAGTTGGATAGAATAGAAGTAATCCATTATCTTCAAATACTGCAATATCAAAATATCCATGAACATCATTAGTTTCAACTCTACCATATTGAGTTATGAATCCATAAATGTTATTATGAAGTACGTTCACAATAATCATTTGTCTTTCACCAGGGAACTTCTTATTAGAAGTAAACATTACATATTTTTTGGATCTGAACTTTCTCAAACTGAAAGTGTCTACAGTAACGAAAGCAGTTGATCTTGGATTACTATTAAATTCATCACTTATATCATCAACGATAAGAACTCTATTTCCAATAGATTCAAAGTAATCAACCAAAATTAGTGAATTAAATCTAATTTCATCAGATGTCTTATTAAGAATATTATTCTCAGTTACTAAGTCAATATCATGAACACAATTTAGATCATAGTATGATGTAAAATCGGAAATACCGATAAAACCAGATTCATTTTGATCAACAGCAATTCCTGTGCTATTGACCCCAACTTGATCATCATCGTCAGAAACTATTTGTAATTCACCAAACTTCTTAAATCCAGCAGGGTGTGCTAGAGATTCTACAGGTTCTTTCCAACTACTAATACCAACTTCAGATTTTAGGGAATATGAGAAGTACTGATAATAGTCACTATCATGAATTCTTTGAGTTTCTTCATTTAAGAAACCTCTTCTATCATATGGTTTGTATCTGTCATTATTTGACGCACCAACTTCATAAGTAAGTGAGGTAATACCAACAACTTCTGTTAGAGTTCCACTAGATGCTGAAGTTTTTCCTCTAATTACATCACCGATTTGATATCTTTCGGGGAAACTTGTAAATACCTTCAACAACTCATTTTTAACGTCCCAAGAAACTACTAAGTCT
>CEVG01052242.1_pt1 | contig 25139 bp, 40 predicted proteins | sample 356511 | NCBI WGS metagenome assembly CEVG01 (sample SAMEA2623426, study PRJEB7988) | marine metagenome | biome: marine biome (ENVO:00000447); feature: surface water layer (ENVO:00002042); material: "saline water (ENVO:00002010), including plankton (ENVO:xxxxxxxx)" | depth 5 m | reverse complement strand
TTTTGTAAATTAAGCCTATTTATATATAAATATATAAAGATATATAGTTATGATAAAAGAAGAAAAGCTTACCTCGGTTAAAATCACACAACCTCTTTTCGATGAATTTAAAGTAGCCGCTTTCAGAGATAATTTTTCCTTTAAAAAGCTTGCAGATAGGGCAATTTTTTTATATCTTACTGATAAGGACTTTAAAGAAAAGGTACATCAAATTAATTCAATCAAGATAAATATTAAATGAAAGAGAAGTTAGGTTATATACCAAAGGATAAAAGGAAGAAAATCCTTATGTTATCTGACGACATTAGAATGCACTCAGGAGTAGCAACGATGTCGAGAGAAGTAGTATTAAATACTGCTCATCGTTATAATTGGTTTCAATTAGGTGCTGCATTAAAGCATCCTGAAGTAGGAAAGACATTTGATCTTTCTGCCGATATAAATGAAAGAGTAGGTTTAGATGATGCTTCTGTTTTTGTTCAACCTTGTAATGGTTATGGAGATGCTATAACAGTACGTTCATTAATCTATTCTCAAAAGCCAGATGCTATTTTTATTTTTACTGATCCAAGATATTGGATATGGTTATTTGAGATTGAAAGAGAAATTAGAACTAAGATTCCTATCTTTTGGTTAAATATATGGGATGAATATCCTGCACCAATGTATAATAAAGATTATTATAATTCTGTTGATACTTTAATGGGTATATCTAAACAGACAGTTAATATTAATAGATTAGTATTAGAAGAAGATGCAAAGAATAAAGTTATTGATTATGTACCTCATGGTATTGACGATCAAGCTTTCTTTCCTATAACTAAAGAGCATCCTTCTTACGATAACTATGCTAAATTTAGAAACGAATTATTTGGAGAGAAAGATATTGAATTTGTAGTATTTTTTAATTCCAGAAATATAGCTAGAAAGCATCCTGGTGATACTATTCTAGCATATAAATGGTTCTGTGATAAGATAGGACCTGAGAAAGCTAAGAAATGTGCTTTAGTAATGAAGAGTGAAATATCTTCTCCTCATGGTACAGATCTAAAAGCTGTTAGAGATGCTTTATGTGATACAAGTTATGTAAACGTATTCTTTAACCAAGAAAAACTTACACCAGAACAAATGAACATGTTATATAATGTTGCTGACGTAACCGTTTTGATGAGTTCTAATGAGGGTTGGGGGTTAGCATTAACTGAGTCTATGATGACAGGTACTATGATTATCCCTAATTCGTCTGGTGGTATGCAAGACCAATGTAGATTTGAAGATGAGAATGGAAACTGGATAGAGTTTGATGATAAGTTTCCTTCTAATAATAGAAAGAGATATACTAAATGTGGTGAATGGGCTTTACCTGTATGGCCTTCTAATTTATCTCTTCAAGGATCTCCTTTAACTCCTTACATTTACGATGATAGATGTAAACCAGAAGATGTAACAGATAGAATATTAGAAGCATATGAGTTAGGAGCTGAGGAAAGAAATAGAAGAGGATTAAAAGGTAGAGAGTGGGCTTGTTCTGAAGAAGCTAATATGACAGCTGCTAATATGGGTAAAAGGCTAATCGAAGTTATGGATAGAGGTTTTGATAACTTTACTCCTAGAAGTGAATTCGATATTATAAAAGCTGATAGTTTTGTTAAACCAAAAGTTAATCACGAGATTTTAGATTACTAAGATGAGTAAACCGTTATTTATTATAAGTTGTCCTGCTGATACTTACTCAGGATATGGAGCTAGGTCAAGAGACTTAGTTAAAGCTATCATTGCAACTGATAGATATGATGTTAAAATTTTATCTCAAAGATGGGGTAATTGTAGATTCGGTTACTTAGCTGATCATGGCGAAGAAGATATGATTAAGAGAATCATACCTAATGTAGATCCTAATAAGCAACCTGATTACTGGATGCAGATTACAGTACCAAATGAGTTTCAAAGAGTTGGTAAATATAATATTGGTTGTACTGCTGGTATGGAAACTACTCTAATAGCTCCTCAATGGATAGAAGGATTAAATAGAATGGATGTTGTATTTACTTCATCAGTACATTCACAAAAAGTTCTTTCTGAAACTAAATACGAAATGAAAGATAATCGTAATGGTCAAGTTACAATGTTACAATGTACTAAACCAGTAGAGGTTATTTTTGAAGGAGTAGATATAGAAAAATATTTTATTACTAAGTCTAAACTTGACTTATCTTCTATACCAGAAGAGTTTTGTTACTTAGTAGTCGGTCACTGGATGCAAGGTGCTTTAGGAGAAGATAGAAAAAATATAGGTTATACAGTTAAGTCTTTCTTAGAAACGTTTAAGAATAAACAAAAGAAACCTGCATTAATTTTAAAGACTTCTATGGTTAATACATCTATAATGGATAAGCAAAAGCTTTTACAAAGAATAGATGAGATTAGAAATACTGTTAGAGGAGGAAAGCTTCCTAACATTTATTTACTTCATGGAGATTTATCAGATGAAAATATGAATTATCTATATAATCATCCAAAAGTAAAATGTATGGTTAGTCATACTAAAGGAGAAGGATTTGGTAGACCATTATTAGAGTTTACAACTACTGGTAAACCTATTATAGTTTCTGGTTGGTCAGGTCAAGTAGATTTCCTAGATAGAGATAAGAGCATTTTAATCGGTGGTACTTTAGAAAATGTTCATGACTCAGCTGTACAAAAAGATATGATACTAAAAGATTCTAAATGGTTTAGACCTAATGATCTTGAGGTAGCAAAAGCTTGGAAAGAAACATTCAAGCATTATAAAAAATACGTTGTACCTGCTAAAAAGCAGAAAACTAGAACGTTAAAAGAATTTAAGTTAAGTGATATGTATGCTCTAGTTGATAAAAGATTTAAGGAGTTCCCTGAATTTGCTCAACAAGTAGAGTTAAAATTACCTGAGTTAGATTTACCTAAATTATAAGTTATGAATAAAGATCAATTAGTTGATGGACCATTTGGTAGTAATGCTTGTTACGAACAATCATTTAATCAAGATGGTAAAGATATTAAGACTTGGATGTGTTTTGGTAGCGGTTTTAGTACTTCTACTTTAATGGAGAAAGATTCTCCTTTAGTAAAAGATACTCTAGCTACATCTCCAGAACTATACAAGGACTTAATGCATATAGATGAAAACAACAGAGCTTGGTTTCCTGCTACTATTACATTACCAGCTAAAGGTATGGTATTTGCTGATGGCAAGACTAAGAAAGATTGGAAATGGGCTGCTGTGTTAGCTAAAGAGTTAACAAAAGAGGAAAAAGAATCAGGTAAGTTCCCAGAAGGACAAACACATAAAATGGATATGGCTAGTATCAAACATTTTGATAGTGCTAGAGGTTTTATGGATGCTTTAGAAGTTATAGGATTTTATGATATCAATTAGTTATGCTATTACGGTTTGTAATGAAGTTAATGAGATTAAGAAACTCATTCCTATTCTTCTTGAAGGCAAAAGAGAAGTGGATGAAATAGTTGTTCTATTTGATAAGCAAAATGGCACAGCAGAGGTATGGTCTTACCTACAAGAACAAAATATAAAATGTGAAGCTAAATCTTTCCAGCATCATTTTGCTGATTGGAAGAATTATCTTACGACTTTATGTTCTGGAGATTATATCTTTCAGATAGATGCAGATGAATTCCCTCATGATATATTATTAGAAAAGCTTCCTAGTATATTAGAATCTAACCCAGATAATGAAGTTTATATGACTCCTAGAGTTAATACAGTAGAAGGTTTAACTCAAGAGCATGTTACAAAGTGGAGATGGAATGTTGATGAACAAGATAGAGTTAACTGGCCAGATTATCAATGGCGTATATGGAAAAATAAACCTGAAATTAAATGGGTGAATAAAGTACATGAGAGGCTAGAAGGATATAAAACCTATGCTCTTATCCCAGCTTTACCTGAACTAGCTTTATATCACCCGAAAGAAATTAAAAGGCAAGAGAAACAAAATGCCTATTACGATACATTATGATTAAAATAGATGTAAAGGTCGGCGATACTATTATGGTAGGTCGATTTAAAAATAAAAGAGTTAAAGTAAAAAGTATAGATAAAGATGAATTTGGTATGCCAATAATTAACGGTAAACCAGCTTGTAATTTTCGTATGGTTCCCAATCCAAGATAAGATTATAAGCTATTTATATACATGCGAATGATACAGATACTAGAACAAAATACTCATCATGAAGGTAAAGTAGTGATGGCAGGTTGTATTAACCATGCTGTCACAGATCTTATAGTAGCTAATATGGCTAATGGAACATTACCAAAACGTGATGTAGATTTCTTTATACCAGTTAATCAAAAAGGTTGGCAAAGATGGTATGATAGTTCTTTAACTGTTAAGAATGTAATTGAACAAGAAGCTAACTTTTATAAAAAGAAAAATATATACACTTATAATTTTTCTAATATTAGTAACATAGGAATTCTAGTAGCAGAAGCACCAGATTCTAAATACGCAATAGATTTAATTCATAAGTTAAAACCTTATATTAAAAAGACTGGTTTAATTTTAGTTCCTTATAAAAATAATCAAACTGAAGAGTTTGTAGGAGCTTTAAATCATGAATTTGATACTCAAGATCTTGGACATATGGAAAATTTTTCGTATATTAATTTTATAAAAGGTAAAGTTCCTCTCAATAAAAATAAAAAAGTAGGCAGAACCCAATCAGCCTTAACGTAGTTATAACGTAAAAAAAGTTATGAAGTATAAAGTAGGAGTTATAGGAAATGGTTTTGTTGGAGAAGCCATCTCTTTCGCTTTTTCTCCAACAACAGACTTAAGAGTATATGATATTGATCCATTAAAGTCTACTCATACCAAAGAAGAGGTTGATGAGTGTGACTTTATTTTTGTATGTGTTCCTACACCTATGAAAAAAAATGGAGAGCATGACTTAACCTACATCAAATCTGTATTCGATAATGCAGTATCTGGTCCTATATACATTATAAAATCTACGGTTCTACCTGGAACAACTGAAGACTTATGGAGGAAATATCCTAGTTTAAGTATTGTATTTAATCCTGAATTTTTAACTGAGAGAACCGCAAAGTTAGATATGCTAACTCAAGCAAGAATAGTACTAGGAGGTAGAAAAGATCTTACGATGAAGACAAGAGAACTATTCGAACAAAGATTTATGAATAGACATATCATTGAAATGGACTCTACTACTGCTGAATTAGTAAAATATATGAACAATACTTTCTTTGCTACTAAGGTTAGTATTATGAATGAGTTTAAAAGACTATCAGATAATTTAGGAACTGACTGGGATAAAGCTTTATATGGTTTTGCATCAGATAGTAGAATAGGTGATAGTCATTTACATGTTCCTGGTCCAGATGGTAAGCATGGTTATGGAGGTACTTGTTTTCCTAAAGATGTAAATGCTTTTACTAGATTTGCTAGAGAGCATCATGCTCCTTTGAATACTATAGAGGCAGGTTGGAAGACTAATTTAGAAGTAAGACCAGAAAAAGATTGGGAAAAGGATAAAGGAAGAGCAGTAAGCGAATGATAAAAGATAGTTTTAGATCAGATATAGAATTCTTATTTGAAAGATTAAAGAATAAAGAAAAGTTTAGCTTCAGTAAATATGCTGATGGTGAATTTGCTATCTTAGCTAATCAAAAAATTACTAATGTTGATAACTGGACTTATGACCCAGAGAAGCATTCAGAGATGAGAGATGAACTTATTAGTTCATTTAAATTTAAAGATAAAGATTATTATGTTGGTGTAAGTTGTAAATGTTGTCAACCTGAAACTCATGTCAATTGGATGAGAGAACAATCAGGTCAAGATATTTTAACTTGGGCTAATATTTTTGTTAACAGTAATTATCCATACTTTACTGAGAAGTTTATTCCTGAGTTTAGTAATCATAAGGTAGTTTTATTTGCAAGAGAAGATGCTAGAACGGAAGACTTACCTTTTGATTTACATGCATTTGTACCTATAACATCAGAAGCATTTATAGATAATTTCGATATGGTTAAAGATTTTCCTATTGAAACTTATGATAACTTTCTATTTTTATTTTGTGCTGGTCCTTTAGGTAATATGTTAGCAGCTAAATTTTGGGAGAGAAATAAGAACAATACTTATTTAGATATTGGTTCTACACTCAATCCTTATCTTACTGAAACCAATAGAGGTTACTTAAGAGGAGGCAACACTCAATTAAAAACTTGTATATGGTAAAAGATCTGTTAATATGTTTTGGAACTAGACCTGAATGGTTAAAAGTAAAACCAGTAGTAGAAGAGTTAGATAATGTTAAGTTACTCTTTACTGGTCAACATGCTGATTTATTAAAAGATATTGAAGTAGATTATAGAATAGATATAGGAGATGAAACTAATAGATTAGATCAAATTATTAGTGACTGTCTTTTACAGTTTCCGGAAGGTGACTTTGATGTTATGGTTCATGGTGATACTGTATCTGCTTTTGCTTGTGCACTAGCTGCATTTAGTAGAAAATTAAAAATTATTCATTTAGAAGCTGGATTAAGATCTTATGATTTAAAACAGCCATATCCTGAAGAAGGATATAGACAAATGATATCAAGAATAGCTGATATAAACTTTGCACCTACTTCTATATCAGCACAAAATTTATTTAATGAGAAGACTGACGGTATGACATTCACTGTTGGTAATTCGGTATTGGATAATTTATTAGAATATAAAGATCAATGTGAGTATACTGATAAAGTTTTAGTTACTCTACATAGATGGGAAAACCATCATTGGATGGATCAATGGTTTACAGAGTTAGATAAAGTAGCACAGAAGTACTCTAACATAGAATTTATTATTCCTTTACACCATAATCCTAATGTTCGTAAACATAAAGATTTATTAAAGAATGTCACTATAGTTCCTGCTTTACCTCATAATGAGTTACTAGATATTATGAGTAAATCTAAATTTATCATTTCTGATAGTGGAGGATTACAAGAAGAAGGAGCATTTTTAAATAAGAAAGTAATCGTATGTAGAGATGTTACTGAAAGACCAGAAGGTTTATATACAGGACATTTAACTTTATGTAAGACTCCTTCTCAGTTAATGGAGATAGTAGATAAAGTAAATAGAGATTACATTATAAAGAAAGATTCTCCTTACGGTAAAGGAGATACTGCGAAAAGAGTAAAACAAATATTATATGATAACGGTAATTCTCAATTGTTACAAAAGAGCTGAATATCTAAAAGAGCAGATTGAGGCTATAAGAAATCAATCAGTTGCTCCAGAAGAGATTATGATATGGTCAAATAGACCAGAAGAAGGACAGCAATATAATTTAGATGATTTAGGAGTAAAAGTAGCATACAGTAATACTAATATGAAATTCCATGCAAGATTCGCATATGGATTATTAGCTAAAACTGAATATGTAGCTTTTTTTGATGATGACACTATCCCAGGTAAGGATTGGTTTAAGAATTGTCTTGCTTGTATGAAGACAGGCAATTATATTCTAGGATCAGCAGGAGTTAGATTAGAAGGAGATGCTTATGATCCTTGTAAGAAGGTAGGATGGAATGGGTACTTAAGTAATCAATTAGAAATGGTTGATTTAGTTGGACATGCATGGTTTATGAAAAGAGATACTTTAAAATATTTATGGCAAGAGTATCCTATCTCTTGGGAAAATGGAGAAGATATTCAACTATCAGCTTTTGCTTATATGAATGGCGGTATAGAAACAGCTGTACCTCCACACCCCGACTTTAATAAAGACTTATGGGGTAGTATAAAAGGGTATGAAAAAGGAGATGATAAAAATGCATCTCATTGGAAAAGTAATCATGCGCCTTTAAGAAATCAAATCTGTAAAGAATTATCTGACAGAGGATATAAAAGAGTATTAAAAAGAAAATGAAAAAGATATTAGTAACAGGAGGAGCTGGCTTTGTAGGTTCTAATCTTATAAAATTATTATTAGAGAAAGGACATAAAGTCACTTCATTAGATAATTACGATTCAGGTACTGAATTAAATCATCATAAAGGAGCAGATTACATTCCTGGAGATATAGATTTAATTAACATAATGGATAAGGATTACGATATAATTTATCATTGTGCAGCATTATCAAGAATCCAACCTTCATTTAATGACCCAGATGAAACATATAGAGTAAATACTTTAGGTACTCAAAAGGTTTGTGAATTTGCTAGAAAGAATCAAATTAAAATAGTTTATGCTGGTTCATCATCTAGACATCATGATCCTTATCAATCACCATATGCAGCTTGTAAATACATGGGAGAAGAAGTTTGTAAGATGTATAAGAAAACTTATGGTATGGATATAGAGATAGCAAGATTTTATAACGTTTATGGTCCAGCTGAAATAGTTGATGGTGATTGGGCGGCAGTTATAGGAATATGGAGAAGACAAATTAGGGAAGGTCAACCTATTTCAATTGTTGGAGATGGAGAGCAAAGAAGAGATTTTACTCACGTAGAAGATATTTGTGATGCATTATGGAGAATAGGAATGAAAGAAGAAGTACATGATGATGCATGGGAATTAGGAACTGGTACAAATTATTCTATAAATGAAGTTTATAAGATGTTTAGAGATCATTTCGGTAATACTTCTTATGTTGACTATGTTAGATTACCAGACCAAAATGGTAACTATAGAAAGACGTTAAGAGAAAATGATGATGCTTTAGAGAGATTAGGTTGGAAACCTGAAGATAAATTATTATCTTATATTAAGAGCTTATGAATTTAGTTATATATACAGCATTATTTGCAGATCCAGATCTACCGTTAGAGGAAGTTGGGAGATTTTTTCCTTTTACTCATGATAAAGGAGATGTAAAGTATGTTGCTTTTACTAATAGAAAAGATTTAAAATCTGATTTCTGGCAGGTAATAGTAATGGATAAACCAGATGCAATGTCTTGGAGAATGATGTCAAGATATTTAAAATGGAATCCATCAAAGATTAAGTTACCTAAACATACTCATTCTTTATGGATGGATTCTCAATGTTACTTTAAGTATGAACCTAAAGCTATTATTGAGCATTATTTAAAAGATGGAATGCATACAGCTATACATCATCATACAGATCTTAGGAGTGTTTATGTAGAAGGTATGGTAACATCGTATGCTTATATGAATGATAAACCTTCTATTGTTAATAAGCAATTAGAAAGATATCATGAGGAAGGTATGCCTTATCAATATGATCATTTTGAAACTGGGATACTTATAAGAAAGAACTGTAAAGAATCAATAGAATTTTCTGAACAAGTATATAAAGAATTAGAAACTGATAGTATTAGAGATCAGATTTCTACTCCTTATGTTGTATGGAAGAGAAGAGAGAATGGTGATAAAGGAATATTAACGATAACTGAATCGTTTACTGCTCATCAAGGACAGTTACCATTTAATAAATCTCAGATATTCTTTACTGAACCTAAACCTAGTGAAAAATTAAAAGAAGATTTAACTAAAAGATGAAAAAATTAATTATAGAATTTACTGACTTAGAAGGTAATGTTGAAGAGATAGAATTCGTTACTGATAGAAGTATAGACTGGACTGTTCAGCAATGGTCTAGAAATAGAAGAGTAGCGAGTTATAAAGTAATTAGCGAAAATTCTGTAAATAATAAAGGAATGCTTTTAGACTAACTATTTATATAATATGAAACAGCTAGAAAAATATATTAAAAAGACCTTAAGTGAAGCAGCAAAGATTAATTTTGCTGGTCATAAGTTTTTATTGAAGGTAGATACTAATGAAGATCCACAGAAGAAAGGAGTTAAAGTTCAATTCCTTCCTACACAATTTGGTTCCATTACTCCTACAGAACAGAATGATATTGCTATCGAACTTGAAAAGAGATTATCAAAAGGGTTAGAGCCATTTGATATGAAAGTAGAAAGAGATAGAAATTTAAAAGACAAAACTATTGTCGGCTTTTTCATTTACATTGAATACTTTGATAGAATTATCAGAAAAGCTTTATCAGGGCAGAATCCTGCTCAAGATGCAGTTGATTCAGTAGACGAGCCAGCCGAGGTTTAAAACCTTACTTATGGTAACTCCGAATAAGAAAATTAGAGAAGTTCTATTCTCTTTACATCCTATATCATATAGAATTCGTACGAAAGGACTAGATAAGAAAGCTATGGACAAAAAGTTATTTATCGAAATAGTAGCTCAATTAAAGAAGATTGATGAAAGAAGAGACTTTATGCACGAAGAGATAGGAATGGATATGACTCAATATGAAGATCAATTCTTTGCAGTTATAGAAAACCTTATGAAGATGACCTTTAATAAACATCAATTAGGACTTATTCAAACTTACCTTTATACTTTGCTACCAGACAAGTCCTGGGATGGTAAAATTACTGTTGAGGTAGGAGCAAATAAAGAAGAAAAGGTTTTGAACTTTAAAACTGCTGAAGACGTTTGGACTGTTATTCAGAGATTTAAAGATAAATAATGGATTTAGAGTTTTATAACGAACACGGATGGGTTCACATACCCAATATTATTCCACCAGATTATTTAGAAGCAGCAAAGGCTACCGGCCCTAGGCTAGTGCAGTGGGGTAGAAGCCAAATGCAAGCTGGTAAACCTACTATAGCAGGTCCTCCTAATCATAATGTACATGTCGGTTGTGCAGGAGCATATGAAGGAGTATTAATGAATTTATATACTTCTAAATTTTCATATGATTTAGCAACTTCACTAATAGGTAAAGAAGATATATTTTTATTTAATGACCAAATGGTATATAAATTTCCAGGTGATGAAGTAGTATTTGGTGCTCATTATGATAATCAATTTGGTAATGAGAATAAAGATGGAAAGATGCACACAGTTAATATCAGTTGGATATTGGATGATATGACAGAAGAAAATGGAACTTTACGATTAAAAAGTTTAAAAACAGGAGAATGGACAACAGTTTACCCTAAAGCAGGTGATATTATAGCTATTAATGGTAACTGTTATCATGAATCTGGACCTAACAATACCGATAAACCTAGAGGATTATATGCCTGTGTTTATTCAGAAAGTCAAATAAATTTAGCTAAATATTATACCGATCCTTTTTTAGTAAAAGATAATTCAAGACAACATATTCATACCTTAGTAGAGGATATAGTAGTTCAACAATTTGCTGGGTTTAAAGAATACTTTAGAAGATTTTTAGAGGTTAATAATTTTAGTAGAATATTAGAGTTAGGAACAGCTAGAGGAGGACTAACTTATTACCTGTCTACTATCTTTGATGGTCCTATTATCTCAGTTGATAATGTAACAAAAAATATAGATAAGAAAGTTTATAACGTAGCTAATATTATGGAAGCTGACCATATGAGCGTTAAGACTAGACAATTTTTGCAAGATGAATTTATTTCATTAGAAGGTAAAACTTTAGTATTATGTGATGGAGGAGATAAACCAGCCATATTCAATGCTTACTCTGATTTAATAAAAGAAGACGATATTATCGCTGTTCATGATTATTTTGAAACTAAAGAAGAATGGAACAATCAAGATGCATGGGGATGGTGTGAATGTACTAAAGAGGATATAGTTTCCGGAATAGAGAATAATAATTTAATTGAACAGGATTCTTATATGAGAAATATAGCTTGGGTAGTATTTAAAAAAACTAGTAAAAAAGTTGCTATTCCGAATTTTTCTTCTTATATTTAATCGTTAAATTTTAAAAGGTTATATTATGCAAAAATTAAAAATGATTCCCTGCCCTAAATGCGGCAATGATTTCCCAGAAAAAAGAAAAGAATTAGGTTATCACGTTTGTGTTAACTGTTCTACAACTAAACCTGTAGTAGGTATTACTACTGTTGAAGGTACTGGAGATCATACCTGGAATGATATCATTATAATGGATCAAGATAGAGCGTTAGCTATTCAAGCGAAAGCAGATGAATTAGCTGGTAAGAAGAGTACTGGAGTAGAGATACTTGATTTTGATAATGAACCAAATGAGAACGAAGTATCTCAGTCATTAAAGGATGGTACTAAAAATCTTCTAGAAGGAGATGAGATTGAATATGATATATTTGATCCTGACAAAGAACCAGAAGGTATTAAAGGTATAGACTATTAATGGCAAGACCATCTAAAATATTAACCAAAGAGGATATTCTGAGAGCTCAGAAGAACACTAGATCTAATATGGCAGCAGCCAGATACTTACATGTATCATACCCTCATTATAAGAAGTATGCTAAAATGTATAAGAATGATGAAGGTGTTACTTTATTAGAGGCTCATAAGAATCAAGCCGGTGAAGGTATACCAAAGTTTGCTGTAGCCGGTATTGATAATATTCCTTTGATGGATGTTTTAGAAGGAAGAGTTCCAATTGAACATTTTGATCCTAGAAAAATAAAAGCTAGACTTTTAAGTGAAGGTAAGTTAGTAGAGGTATGTAATAGATGTGGCTTTTCAGAAAGAAGAGTAACTGATCAAAAAATACCAATTATACTAAATTTTATTGATGGAAATAAAAAAAATTGGAATTTAGATAATCTTGAGTTTCTCTGTTACAATTGCTCGTATTTGTATGCAGCATCACCTATTGAGGAGAAACAAGCAGAGGCAATGGAAGATTACGTCAAAACTAAGAAAGATGAACCGGATTGGGAACTGGATGAGTACCAGAAAGAACATCTTAAAGAATTAGGGTTATTAGAGGATGAGAATCCTGGAGATGAGTTTATCTCAAGACTGTAAACCTATTTATTATCATGGCAAAAAAGAAACCTAACAAGTTTTCTACTTGGAAAAAGAGAAAGCCACTGGAAAGAAAAGTTGCTGACGACTTAGTCAAGCAATCTGAACTTAATGAAAAATTAAGGGATAAGAAGATCGGGACATCCTTTCTCGATTTATTTTAACTAAAATTTTATATATGAGAAAAGTAACATTAGCAATGGCATTACTAGTAGTGTCTTCAGTCGTTATGGCTTTTACCAATTATAGTGGTATGATGAAGCCAATAGCAAAAAAAGTTGCAGAGTTACCAACAGCTTCGGAAATAGAAATAGTAGAGATGGAGATGATCACTCCCGAGTTACCGGAGATTAAAATTAAAGATCACAGCTTATTTTTAAATGACTTAGGTCATAGAGAATCCACTAATAATTATAAAGCAGTTAATCAATTTGGTTACTTAGGTAAGTATCAGTTCGGTAGAGCTACTTTAAATGCATTAGGGTACGATGAGGTTAGTAATAGAGAGTTTTTAGCTAATCCATCTATACAAGAAGAAGCAATGTATGCTTTATTAATACATAATAAGAAGATTTTAAGAAGACAGATAGAAAAGTATCACGGTACTACTGTTAATGGAATCTATATTACTGAATCTGGAATATTAGCAGCAGCTCATTTAGCTGGTCCTGGTAATGTAAAAAAGTTCTTCAGAAAAGGATATGAATTTCATGATGGTAATGGAACTAAAATGACCTCTTACATGGTAATGTTTAGTGACTATAAGTTGGAATTCTGATATATTCTTCTTATATTAATAGAAACAAAACGGTTATGATAGATTGTTGTATTTGCGGAGCACCAGTTACGGATGAGTTCGGACATAATCCTGATCCTATAGAAAGTAAAGGAAGATGTTGTACCAGTTGCAATTACAATCTTGTCATTCCTGCTAGATTAAAAGAATTAACAAATGGCAGAGAAGAGAGGTTTAGAACATATTAATCTTATTAATGATTTCAATACCGCAGGGTGTTTAGAAATCTGTAAAGATGGTAATTGGGTTAGAGTTATTTCGAAAGACTTTAGAGCATTCAATGGTCCTAGAAGAATAACTGAACCTACTAAAGTTGAATTAGGTAATGTAAATGTTCCTATGAAAACTTATGATTACTACGGACCAGTTTATGAATGGGGTACTAATAATGAAGTAGCATTCACTAACTCAGGTTCTATAGAAGTAAGCAAAGGCTGGTTAGAGGCTAGAAAAATATCAGAAAGTAGAGGACAATAATGGTTAGATTACATTTTAGAGATACAAAAGATTTCGAAGGACTTTTTAAGAACAAGAAAAGGAATGTCACTGATGGCATAGTTTCCGGAATAGAAGAAGCTATGAAACATAATAAAAAATCAGCTCCTTTATTTCAATTAACTTTTGATACTGTTGATAGAGCATATGAAATATCTCTTCCTCAAGCAGAATGGGTTAATGCATTAGAATCTTGTCTAGATCATTACCATCAATTAGGAGAAGCTGATGAAGCAATAGATACATGGAAACTTTTAGAAGCAGCTAAAGCCTGGTAATGGATTTTATTATGGATAAATTTTATGAAGATACATATGATAAAGTTAGTAACTATCTAAAAGCTACTAATCTTGCAAGCTGTAAAAATTGTACTGCAGTTATTACTAATGAAGTAATAGAACTATGGAATGAACAAGGTCCTATATATGTAGACATTCAAGAAGTTATTGAACATATTATTAATGTAAAGCTTCTAAAGAAGGAACTTTGTATATAATTTCCGGTAGAAACTGCTAAAGCTTGGTAATTAAAGTTACTAACCTATTTATAAATGGTTAGAAACATTACTAAAATACTAAGAAAATGCAAAAGATGCCTGAAATTCAAATATCAGACTTCTATATGGAGCTGCTTGGTTTTGCAATATCTATTCTGGTAATAATGTGGTTGAAGGATGCTATGGCTTCTTTATTAGAGTCATTAAAGTTTAGAAACAGTAAACATTTCAAAGAAGGAGATAAGGTTATTTTAGATGGACAAGATGCAATGATCATTAGTATCGGATGGTGGAAAACAGTATTCGGTATTTATGGTGAAAAAGGATACACCTGGAGATTTATATCTAATAAAAAGATAGAAAATATTAAGCTTGAAAAGATAGTAGATCCAGATCTTCATCCAGATACAGCTGAAGAAAAAGCTGAAAAATTACAGAAAGTACTTAATAAAAAAAGTTAAATTTTCCGGAAAATAACTGTGGAAATAGTTGCCTCCCCGAGATAATTATCATATATTAAGGTATATTAATAATAAAGGTTATGAATACAATTAAAATTTCTACTGTTAAAATGAAGGACATTAACTTTGATCCTTCTTTATTCCGTCCAATGAAATCTGGACGTGTTATCGATTCTCACTTCTCAAGTCAAGGTGGATTGATGAAAGGTACTAACTACGCTATCGTAGGTGATCCAGGTATTGGAAAAACTACTGTAATGTTAGATATGTTAGCTGATCTTCAGCTTCAAGGTAAAAAAGTATTATTTATCTCAGGTGAGATGAACCAGATTGATATGTTTGGTTACGTAAAAAGATTTCCTAAATTTGGTCATTTACCAATTTTATTTTTAGGAGATCATACTGAAGATAATAACTTACAAGTATTAGATTCTATTTTGTCTGAAGGATGGGACGTTGTTCTTATCGATTCTATGGCAGAGGTTCAGAATGCTGTTGTGGATACTCATAAAGGATGGATGTCATCTAAAAAAGCTGAGACTGAGTTATTGAACTTATTCGAAAAGCATAACTTAGGTGAAAATGATTCTAATACTAATACTGCTTTCTTAGTTATTCAACAAGTTACTAAAGGTGGAGAGTTTGCTGGATCGAATAGATTTAAGCATATGATGACTGGAATGGCTCATATGAAATGGACTAAAGAAGGTGATAGAACTTTCTTCTTCTCTAAAAATAGACGAGGTGGAGATATGTCAGTAAGGATGTTTAGTCTTAACTCTCCTAAAAGAGTTGGTTGGTTAGGAACTTTAGCAGCTGGTGAATAAAAAAGTCACTTAAAAAGTTGGAATTACGAATAATAAATCATATATTAATTAAATAAATAAAAATTACGGTTATGTCAGATATTATGTTATCATTTAAAGAAGGAGATACTACTTATATGAATAAGGAGCAACTCCGAGAAATCTGTCCTTTAGCATTCGCTGAGGCACCTACTAACCCAGACGTTAGTAAGAGATATCTTTTCGTTAATACAGAAACGATTGTAGACGATTTAGATAAATTAGGCTGGAAGCCAGTTCAAGCTGCTCAAAGAAAGAGTAGAGGTAATGGTGGTACTATATTTTCAAAGCATATGGTTGCTTTCCAGAATCCTGATATCAAAATTAAAGGGAGTGATGGTGATGATTCTTTTCCTAGAATTATTATGACGAACTCTCACGACGGTATGCAAGCGTTTAAATTTAGCGTTGGTATATTTAGATTAGTTTGTTCTAATGGTTTGGTTGTTGCCGACGAGCAATTTTCAGACTTTAAGATCAAGCACAAAGGTTATACTTTTGGAGAGTTAAGAGATGTAGTTAATCAAGCAGTAGCTGATCTTCCTAATAAGGTTCAGGTACTTAATGATATGAAGAATAGAACTCTTACTCAAGATGAAAAAAATAAACTTGCTTTAGACTCTATGCTAGTTAGAGCCGGAATTGAGCCTGGTAGTGAGAAAGCTACTAAGTTTAATTACGACGATGAGACGATTGAGGATATCCTTGATCCGAAAAGAAAGGAGGATAAAGGTGACGACCTTTGGAGAGTATTCAACGTAATACAAGAGAAGATTACTCAAGGAGAGTTTCACGCTGCATTAAGAGGAGCTAAAGTGAGAAAAGTTAGAAAAATTAAATCTTTTGAGAAAGACTTAAAAGTAAATAAAGAACTTTTTAAACTAGCAACAGCCTTAATTTAATGAATGTAGCAATATTAACCAATATTATTAAAGAGACGGACAGTAACTGGCGATTCATTTTTGAGTCGCCTTTGTTCGATTCTATAAACTTTGTACCTGGACAGTTAGTTCAACTTTGTGCTAAACCTGGGATGGAAGATTCAATAGTAAGAAACTATTCAGTAGCTTCTTGGCCAGATGGAACTAATAAGTTTGAATTAATTATTACATACCTTGAAGGAGGTGCAATGTCAGATTATTTATTCAAGGAAGCAAAAGTAGGAGATGAATTTGTTTATAGAGGACCGATGGGAATATTTACCCTTCCGGAAACTATAGATAGAGACATCTTTTTTATTTCTACAGGTTCTGGTATTAGTCCATTTAGATCAATGGTTAACTGGATAGCAGAAAATGGTATTGAAACGCAGAATATAAAATTGTTCTTTGGAACAAGAAAAGAAAAAGATATTTGTTATTACGAAGAAATGAAACTCATACAGTCCATTTTTCCTAATTTCGAATTTATCCCAGTCCTTTCTAGAGAAGAATGGAAAGGCAAAACAGGTTATGTACACGAACATTATCTAGATTTAATAGATAACATGAAACAAAAACCACTCGTATATTTTTGTGGGTGGGATAGAATGATTTCAGAAGGAAGAAAACACCTGTCAGAAAGAGGATTCGAAATGACTAAGGACATACGAGTAGAAATTTTCGGATAATGGAAGGACCTATATCAGCAACTCAAATATTAAATGATCAAGCTTTTGATCATATAAAAAATAATGTGAAGGCTGATATTACTTCTACTAAAAAAGGTCTATCTTTTTGGGCTTTAACTGATATTTATAATGGAGAGGAAGTATTCCTACGTTGGGAAGGACCAACAAGGGAATATTCTTTTTCTGTAGATAGGATCGGAGAACTCCATACAAATGTATTCGGAACCCTACTACGATACTTCGACAATCATTCTTATAACGATAAGGGTATTGTCAGTTTTAAATTAGTGCAAGGTGTTAATTTCATAGTTGCACAACCGGAATGTATTTTGACCCCCGACGGAGAGGGTGGAAACTTAGAGACTGGTACTATGAAAGCAAGATGGGATATTTTAGCTAATACAGAATTAAAACTGTATAAGCCTAAGAGTCCTAACTTTATTTAACATATTGTATTTAATTTAAATTTGATAATATTTATTATAACACACTAAAACTAAATAAGAATGAAAGGTACTTTATTTTCAGCTGATTTTGTAAAAGACGGAAACGGAGATCTTAAATTATTAGAGATTAACACTGATACTGCTTGTATCGAAGGTCTTAATTCTAATATAGATTTTACCGCTTTCTATACAGTACTCAGCGACAACTCACTTACAGACCTTCAGGTAATTTATAAAGAGTTCCAAGAGCCTATTATTGCAAGGCTAGAAGCTCAGAAACCAGAAGGAGTGACTATCACAAAACATAAGGAGCAAAGATCTTCTATCTTCCCTACGGCAGTTGCTGATCAAGCTGGAAGATTTATCTTAAGACTTGCTTATGATGAAAACGCATTACTTGATGTAATTTACGCCAAGAATGACACCAACTTACAAGGATTATTTACAGCAGCAGATCCAGCTTCAGCATCATTAATGGCTCCAGCGGTATCTGATGGCTTCCAGAATCTTAACTATGTACTAAATGGACCAACAGAGCCTGACTTTGTTGTTAAACCAGCTATACCAACTAAATCTGGATTATCATTTTATAAGTTAGGTGGATCAACTGGATCAATCGAAGACAGAATTAACGAATTTACTTCTTCAATTGATTTAACAACTAACGTTATTTCTAATTATATTACGGATGGTACTGATACAGCTAAATCAGTTAGAGCTTATCAAGTAGTTTACGGAACTGATTTAGATCTTTGTTGGTTAGGAGAGTATCAAATAGATGCTCTATTTACTCACACATTAAGTTTAACATATGACGATAATGTAGTAGTAAATAAATTAGGAAATAAACACTATTACGAATTTGCTACTAATGATATCTCAGATAATGAAGGAATTTATTATGAGACTAAAATTAGAAAAGAAGATGGAACTTACGATGTAGCAGAGGATGCAGTAGTTGGAACAATATATGATTCTTTTTATGTATCAGGATCTCCAATGACTGATAACAGTCTTATATTAGACTCATGGTCATTTGCAGGAGATACTTTACCAAGTGGATCTTATAGTACATCATCATCACTTCAATCTAATACTTCTGTATCAATGGGAGATAATTCATTAAGAAGATTAACTTTAGATGATGGAGAAACTGTACTACTAGGAGGTGCTAACAGAGTACTTGCTTGGAATAACTCAGCTAATGAAACTTCTTACTTAAGAGCTAGAGATGTATATCCAGATTTCAAATTATTTGATCAAGATGGTAATTCAAAAGTAGTTACTGCTCATGATGTACTTATCGTTTCAAATGACTCAGATTCAAAAGTAATTGAATTAGGAGTAGAAGAAGTAGATAACTATATTGCTAGTGGATCGAATGCTATCGTTCACAACGCACCTTGTTTTATTGCTGGAACTATGGTTAACATGGGACCATCATCAGGAGGTGGAATGAAACCTATTGAAGATGTTAAAGAAGGTGACTGGGTTACTACTTGGGATTTCAAAACAAATGACTTCTCAGAAGAAACAGTACTAGTAAAAACTGAAACTCCAGAGAAGGAAGTATGTCAGTATAAATTAGAAGGATTTGGTAATAAATGGAATTTACATGCTACACCAGATCATCCATTCTATGTAGAAGGTAAAGAATGGGCTTGTTATGATCCTGAATTATTAAAAGAAAATTCAGGTATGGAAGCTGCTAAAATTGAACCAGGAGATAAAATCTTTACAGGTAAAGAAGATGGTCCAGTTCTAGTAGAATCTATAAAGTTAATTACTGATGGTTGGAAACCTACAGTTTATAACTTAGATAATGTTAATCAACATAACAACTTCTTTGTTTATGGGATGTTAGTACATAATAGATTTATCTTTGCTTGTCATACTTACGACAGTCAAGTAGAGATGGCTGATGGTACTTTTAAAGCTATTGGAGAAGTTAAAGTTGGAGATAAAGTAAAATCTATCAAAGACGGAATAGTAACAGAAGGTACTGTAACAGATCACATCACTCACGTAACTAATGATGTTATGAGAGTAGTAGAGACAACTAACGGACATGTAGAAATAAATCACCCAATCTTAGTAGATGGTAAATGGATTGCTGCAGGATCGTTAGGAGAGCATACAAGTATGTTTGTTGATAACTTTTATAATCTAGAGATTGACGGAAATATTTCTGAAAGTGACCATAACTATGTAGTAGATGGTTTAGTATCTTCTGGATTAGGAGACAATAAAGAGCTTAATGCTAAATATCAAAGACAACCAAAACAATTAACTAAACACTTATAATCATGCCAGATATTTATAAAACAATCGCACAAGCAGATTACGAAACAAGAAATGCTTCAGCTTTATCAAACGATGAGCAGACTGATGTAAGAAATACTGTCAGTAAGTTTATAGAATTGTTTAAGGCAGAACATCTGTAAGAATAAGATGATTTTAGAGCAAAAGGTTTTACTTACTCATCAAGAGTGTCAAGATGTAATAGCATCAACTGAAGACATTTGGTTTCCTTCAATGTTAGGAAAAGATGAGTATAAACCTGAGCTCAGAAAAAGTTTTGTTCATAATAAGAGACCAAGAAAAGGAGAGGCCCTGTATGATTTTATACAGAGAGGCCTCTCACTTGTTTCTGAAGAACTAATAGCCGAGGAGTTATTAGTATCAATACTAAAATACGAAAAAGGAGGTTTTATTTATAAGCATAAAGATGATGTAACAACTGGTAAGAGCGGAACAGTTCAAGCTAGATATTATATGATATGTCTTCTTAATGATACTTTTGAAGGTGGACAGTTTATTGCTTATGATAACTCAGATAAAAGTTATAATTTAAATAAAGTTGCTGGTAATATTCTTATCGGCGATCCTACAATGTACCACGAAGTTACTGAAGTTACTGAAGGTACTAGATATAATTTTATTTGTTTCATAAAACAGGAGCATTTAAAAAATAATAAAACTGTAATATGAAAAATATTTTAATAATAGCTCTACCAAGATCAGGAGGAACAGCTCTCATGGAAAAGTTAGCTAAAGAACATAATTTAAAAAGTAGGTTTGAACCAGAATTAAAAGAATGGCCAGTTAGTATCAAAAACGATGTTACTAAAGTTATCGTAGATAGGTTTAGCTTTTTAGATATAGTAGCAATAGCAGAAAATTATGACAATGTTATTCTTCATAGTAGACACGATATAGAAGCTACAGCTGAATCATTAGCTAACATGCATTGGGGACAAGGAAGAGAAGGATTAGCTCAAAGACCATGGCATTCAAACGACTTGCTTCAAATACCACAATGGTTTATAGAACAAGCTAATCATAGAATAGTTCACTGTCAACTATTAATGCATGTACTAAGTGATGAATTAAAATTACCTATCCAGTACTATGAAGATTTATTTGATGAAAATTCAAACGATAGATTAAGAAAGTTTACTGAAAATACATCTATATGAAATTAGAAGAAAGTTTTGTACATTATGGTAACATAGATATAACTCCTTTCCTTGATATATTAGAATTATTAGAAGAGAAAGATTGGGAGAGATACACATTTAGACAGGATGAACACCCTTATCATGCTGCTACTAAGACTATTCCTTTATTATATGACGAAGAATTTGGTATTGAAAGAGGAAAAGAGTCTACCTTCTATAATAGATTTAAAGATTGTATACGAGCAGTAGAAGAAAAGTTAGATGCTGAAATAATTAGATTCGTTATAGTTAATTTACCAGCAGGAGCTAAAATAAAAAAGCATTATGATAAAGCTAAAGATAGCTTTCATATTCATAAAAGATTACATTTACCTTTAATTACTCACCCAGATGTTAAATTTACTGTCGGTAATGAAACTATTTGGATGAAACCAGGAGAGTTAATAGAGATAAATAATAATGGACAGTTACACGGAGTTGAGAATAATAGCAGTATAGATAGAATACATTGCATTATAGATTGGCATGATAAAAAGAAATCAGTTATATGATAGATATTATTTGGACATATGATAAACATGTCCATCAAGGAGAACAAAAGAAAAATAATCTTATAAATTACTATAAAAGATCAATGTATGATGCAAAGATGTTTGGTCATCATACTACAATTTATACTAATGATCTAATATTTAAAGACTTAGATTATGTAGATAGATTAGAATGGACTAATACTCCTGATATTCTTTTTTGGGATGAATTTAAAAGATTCCCTTTAGAAAATACTAATAAAGATTTTGTATTAGCAGATGGAGATATTATTTGGCATCAACCTTTTAATGTAAATAAAAATGTAGACTTATTAATTGACAGTTATGAAGAGTTTAACTGGAATGCACTTTATGAAATAGACGTTAATACTCTCAGCTATTTAAAAATTCAAGAGGTGATTCCGGAATGGGATGGTAAAAGAAGAGCTGCTTTTTGCACAGGTATATTATCATTTAATAATAAAGAGTTTCAAGAGCTTTATTTAGATAGATATTTAAAATTCAAGGAGTTTGTTATTAAATATAAACATATGTTAAATGTATCTAAATGTACTGCAGTAGGAGCTCAATACTTATTAGCAACTATAGCTGACGTAAAAGGGTATTCACATTATGCTTATTCTAAAGTACCTAGAGAGAATAATGGAATTTATACTCATTATGCTGGTAAGAAAAAACTTAAAGATTCATTTTTACCGAAGACGGATAAACACCCTTTTTAGTTGGATATCTGAGTAAAATTACTTATATTAGTATAAAAGAAATGTTATGCAAGAATATTATTACATCTTACAATCAAAGATTAATTCAAAATTATCTGACAAAGTTATGGCTGGAGAATCAATTAGATTAAATGGTTACTCTTATGTTAGACTTAATCAGAAGCCTAGAGGAAGACAAATTATACACAATTTAGTCGGTCAAGAATCAAACGATAGATTTATCATTTACTAAAATTTTGCAAAAGAAAAGGCATCTTATTGTTATCGGTCACCCTGATAAGAAATCTTTCTGTTGGAATGGTATATATAAGACCATGATCAGACAGATGAGAAAGCATAAACAAAATTATAGAACTATTGATTTATATTCAGATAGTTTTGCTAGACCTAGAACTGATTTAATAAAGAAGTATCAAGATTGGGTAACTTGGTCTACTCACATATATTTTGTATCTCCTGTTTGGTGGTTTAGATTAACTCCTAGAATGGAAGTATTCTTTGATGAGGTTATGACTCCTGGCTTTGCCTATAATTTTAAAAATATTACTAAAACTTATGCTTATCCAGTACCTCATTTAAGTGATAAGAGAGTAAGAACTTATATTACTCACGGTGCTCCTTCTTTACCAGTTAGAACTTTATATTTAAATTCAGTTAAACTAAGATTAGTATTAGGAGTATTTACTTTTGTATTTGGTTGGAAGTTATCTAGATGGTTAAAGACTAAACAATTTTGGTCAGTACCTTTCGTAAGCCATAAGAAAAGAACTAAATATTTAAGAACAGTCAAAGAAGATATTCGTAAAGATTTAGGTTTATGAGAAAGTGTAATATCTGTAATAAGAGAAAACCGGATTTTAGATTTAAAAAAGGAAAGAAGACTTGTAGAGGATGCGAAAGGACTTGGTATAATATGTTTTTAAGATTCTTAGTTAAGCAAAGAGAACTTACTCCTGCTGAAAGATTAGGAAATAGATTAGGTTATATGGGTACAGCATTTATTATGATGTCTCCTTATTTACTTCCTTATGATAATATGGGTGCTTATACTTATATACTTGGAGCACTTTTATCTCTTCCTCAGGTATGGTTAGCAAAGCAATGGAACTTAGTAATAGTAAATTTTAACTTACTAATAGGTTACGGAGCGTACTTATTTACTTAAAATAACCATTAAAATAGTTGTTTTTCCGATATATATTTCTTATATTTATAGTATATAAATAAAAAATAAAGGTTATGACAAAAGCTCAAATTATTGACGAAATTATTGCTAAAAAGCAAGAAGAATTAGCTAAGGCTGAATCTAATTATAGTAAGGTTAAAATCTCTAGAGGAGATGCTTACTTATCTATTATCAAAAAATATTTTGCTGATGAGATTACTGAGTATGTAGAAGATGCATATATTAAAACTCCTAAGTATCATGATGGTGAGTCTTTCGAAGTAGTTAGACCTCATGCTGATTATTCTTACGATAAGGAATGTTGTACTATTAGAGTAGAGACTCCTTGGAGAAAAGAAGAAGCTGCTTCTATGAGAGTATCTTCTTATAGTACTTCTACTGGAGGTAACTGGGAATTGGATAGAAATATTATTGTAGGTAGAGTTGCTTTAGTTATGAGAGATTATCAAGATGATATCTTAGCTGAGTTAGATAAAGTTACTCAGAAGTTTAAAAATAAGTTTGATAAGGCTAGAGATGAAAAGTATAAAATAGAGAGTGATATTCAGTCTTTGAGAAACGAAAAGAATCAATCATTTTTAGATATTGCTAATAATTTACTTCATAGTAAAGATGGTTTAACTTTTGATGGAAGAAAGAAAGGTTCTGTTGAGGTTAGATGGGATTGGAATATTACTGGAATATCTAATATTAAGATCTTAAGAAAGACTACCTCTGGTAAATCTGCTGATATTGAGATTACTCAATGGGATGAAACTCCTAGAAAGTTTGAAAACGTTAGAATGCATAACGTAGAGAACGTTCTTTGGCAATATAGAGATTACGTTTTAACTGCTGAGTAATGGCATTGTGGAACGTAAATGGAGAGATAGTTTATTCTGATGGTGCTCTATCGATAAGCAATCCTCCGTCTAACCTTTGGGTTAAGAGACATACTTATGAAGTTCCTTATACTAATGTTGGTAAAGGAGGTTTCATAGAGAGAGATGGTAAGAAGATTCATACTCCTTCTTATATCGAAGTTCATCCTCAGACTACTCATGATGATATAGTAGTTAAGAAGAATCCTTTTGAGGAGTTATTCGTTGAGGAAAAAACTTGGAGCTTTAAATCGGCTTCTAGTAGTAAAGAGTATACTGTTAGATATAATAAAGCAGGTAACTTAAGTTGTGACTGTTGGGGTTATATCGCGCATAAAAAATGTAAGCATATAAAAGAAGTAAAAGATGAATTGCAGGAAGTGTAATAAT
>CEVG01004005.1_pt1 | contig 25205 bp, 20 predicted proteins | sample 356511 | NCBI WGS metagenome assembly CEVG01 (sample SAMEA2623426, study PRJEB7988) | marine metagenome | biome: marine biome (ENVO:00000447); feature: surface water layer (ENVO:00002042); material: "saline water (ENVO:00002010), including plankton (ENVO:xxxxxxxx)" | depth 5 m | reverse complement strand
TTAACATTTTTTATGTTTTTTTATTCAATATTTAACATTATTTTTGTTTTTTTATTCAATATTTAACATTATTTTTGTTTTTTTATTAATTTTTTAATACTTTTTATCTTTTTTTCGTAAAATATTTAACATTATTTTTGTTTTTTATTAAATTCTTAACATTTTTTATGTTTTTTTATTCAATATTTAACATTTTTAACGAAAAAAAACTTTTTTATAAATTTTTGTGTTTTTCGGGCGAAGAATGTCTTATTAAAGTGCATGTTTATAAATTTTTTTATATTAGAAGGGCTTAATATTATTAATTGTGAATATCCAATATACCGAAACTGTTTATATCCTTGAACCAGTATGTTCAAGTGGGCTCTCTGATTAGCGGAAGGCTTCCTTTAATATAAAAGGCATGCTCAAAATGCTAACGGTTTGATCCCTTAATAAAAAATTAGGTACAAAGCATTTAAACAGCATCGAATATATCAGACACAATATAATATACCAAAATATTTTAATAAGTTTAATTATTTTTATTCAATATTTACTATTAAGTCTAGCTTATTTTGAATAGATTCAATTTTTTGCGCAGAGTCTTCTGTCAATTGTACAGAATTTTCTTTGAGAGAAATAATTTCTTTAGCAAAATTGAGTGCTGTAATTATTGCTATGCGATCAATTCCAATAGTTTTTCCGGAGTTTTTGATCTCACTCATTTTTTCATTTAGTAGTTCTGAAGATTTTATAAGATCATTTTCATCACCTGCATTGCAAGTAATCTCATAATCTTGATTTAGAATTTTGATTTTTATTTTACTTTTTTCTTGATCTGTCATTGATGTGTGTAATCTAGAGATCGTAATCTATTGATGATTCCTTCAACCTTATTTTGAACTTTCTGGTTTTTTTGTTGAATTTTATATTTTTCAGAAGCTTCCTTTTCTTGTCTTGTCTTTAACAGCTTATTTTCTTCTAACAAGATATGGTATTTTTGAGATAAAATTTCGATTTTATTTTCGATTAAATCAAGCTCTTTTTTTAGATCATTAATTGTATCGTTGCTATCCATTAGAGACTATATTATTCTCGTATTTAATTAAGGTCAACATTTTTTTAAGACATGAATAAGTTAGAGAGGAAAGATCTATTAACTAGGAGAAAAGCTGTTCTGAAAGAGGTTGAGAATAATTCGATAATTCTCATTTACGGCTCGAAGAATATAATTAAGACGAATGATATAGAGTATGATTTTCGTCAGGACAGTGATTTCTTGTATTTGATAGGCATAAAAGAGTCAAATTTAGTATCTTTAATATTAAAGAAAGATAATAAATCTAAAGTTATATTATTTAGAGATGAGTCATCTGAATTTGAAAAGCAGTGGATTGGTACTAAAAAAAGTAATTCTTTAATTAAGAAAGACTATGCGATTAATAGTATTTATCCTTTGAGTAAAATTCATGAAGTTTGTAGTCAAATAAAAAGTAAATATAAAAATCTATATTTCAGTCGTTTTAGTCGTTCATTAAAAAATAGAACTTTAGAAAGAGTATTACATTCTTCCTGTAGCAATAAGAGTAAAAATGATATTTCTAAAATCATAAATAATAAAAGACTGATTAAAACTCCTTATGAAATAAAACAAATGCAAAAAGCTGCTGACATATCAGTTCAAGCTCATCAAAAAGTAATGGAAAAATTACGACATTGTAAATACGAGTATCAAATACACGCTGAACTCAACTATGTTTTTAATAAAAATAATACTCAAGAAGCATATCCTAGTATTGTAGCTTCGGGGGAGAATGCATGTATTTTGCATTACATTGATAATAAAAGTGAGCTCAAAAAGAATGACCTTCTTCTGATTGACGCCGCTGCTGAGTATAATCATTATGCTTCAGATATTACAAGGACATATCCGATAAGTGGAAAGTTCTCTAGAAATCAAGCTTTATTATACAATACAGTTTTAACCTCTCAGCTAGCAACTATAAAAGAAATTAAACCAGGTATGACTTGGGAAGATGTCCATCAAATTACTATTCGTGAAATTACTATAGGTTTAATTAAACTTGGCATATTAAAAAAATCAATAGAATACAGCATAAAAAATGGTCTTTATAAAAGATATTTTATGCATGGAACAGGTCACTGGTTAGGTTTAGATGTTCATGATGTTGGAGATCGAAACGAAATTTTTAAACCAGGAATGATAATAACCGTTGAGCCAGGTATATATATATCTGCAAATGATAATCAGGTTGAAAAAAAATGGAGGGGTATTGGGATAAGAATAGAAGACGATGTCTTGATCACTCAAAAATCCTGCAAAGTATTGACTGCAAAACTTCCAAAGAGAATATCTGAAATAGAAAAGCTTTGTGCATGAGTAAAGATATGAAAAGAATTGCTGTTATCGGTGGTGGTTTGACAGGATTGACAATATCAAATTTTATTAGTAGAGATTGTGATACAGAAATCACAATTTTTGAAGAAAAATCTGAAAAGAAATTACTTGATAAGACTTCTGCTAAAATAGTACTCTCTTATAGCACTGTAGAGATTTTGAAAAAATATAATTTATGGGATAAAGATAGTTTTAGACCAAATTTTATCGACAAAATTCATTTATCTTACTCAAATTCTTTAGGCTCAACGACAATATCGTCACACGATGAAAATTTAGATTTTCTTGGAGCGCATATTCAAACTGATTTCTTAAAAAAGAAGCTAATTGAATCAATTTATTCTAAGAAAAATATTCAGCTAAATTCAGGTACTCGTATTTTTGAAATTACTGGCGAAAATAAAAAACAAATATTTTACTCGAAAAATAACAAAAATTTGCACAGTGAGTTTGATGCAATTATTTTTGCAAGTGGATTAGACCTTTTAAAGGATAATTATTTTAATGATAAAATATCTAAAGAATATGACCAGACTGCACTGGTTTTTCATATAAAGGGAAGCAAAAAGAGTTCTTCTATTGCTTATGAAAGGTTCACTGACGATGGTGTCCTAGCTCTTCTGCCATCAGAAGATGATTGGCTTGTAATATTCTCCCTACATAATAGTGCTTTGAAAAAATATGAAGAAGTATCTGACATTGAATTAACTAAAAAATTGCAGACTTTGATCGGAAAAAAAGTTGGTGAAATTAATAAGATATCTGATAGGTTTAAATATCCTTTATCATTAAGTTACTACAAAAAATTTTCGCATAGCAATGTATGTTTGCTAGGTGACGCATGTCATAAATTGCACCCGATAGCAGGGCAAAGCTTCAATTTAACAGTTAGAGACTGCTTCATACTATCAAATAGCTTAAAGATGGATAACGATACACATACTGTATTTAATAATTATCAAAATTTAAGATATAAAGAAATGAAAAGAATAATAAAATTTACAGATTTTCTTGCTGATAAAATTTATAGATTACCAATTAGAAAATTTATTTTAGGAAAAATATTTTTGGTTTTAGACTTTAACAAAAATGTGAAAAAACTTGCAGTTGGATTAATAACTGGCTCATATTTATATAAAAAAAATATTAACAATATGAAAGCTTATGACTAAGTTTGACCTTATAATATTTGGAGCTGGACCTATAGGCCTTACACTAGCAAATTTGTTAGGGAAAAAGCACTTTAAAATATTAGTAATAGATAAAACAAAAGAATTAGTTTTTAATACTAATAGATATATAGCAATAAGCAAAAAAACAAACAAAATTTTGAATCAAGATATCTTGAAAAAAAAAATTTTTGCAAATCAAGTTAAGTCTATGCAACTTTATAACGAAAGTTTTGAAAATAAAAATAAACTTGACCTAAGTAGCGAAACAATTTGCTCTATCGTAAATGCAACTGAACTTCATAAAGAACTATATCATGAATGTTGTAAACAAAATAATATTACAATATCCTTAAACTCAAAATTAAAAAGTGTTGTATCCCAAAATGGATTAGTAGAGTTAACAACAACAAATGATAAAAAATTTAATTCAAATTATCTTTTTGTATCTGACGGGAAAAAATCTCAAGTAAAAGAATTTCTAAAGCTTGAGGAAAATAAAATATCATATAATTCTACAGCGTATGTTTTTGAATTTTCTCATTCAAAAAATAATAATAATGCAACATACCAACTATTTCATCAAAATTTTATAGCTGGCTTACTCCCATTAAGTGAAAAAATTTTTTCATGTGTATTAAGTATTAATAATAAATTTTGTTACAAAAATGATATAAAAAAGACTATTGATATATTTTTAAAAAATGAAATTTGTAATAAATTTGGAAAAATTAAAATAAATTCCGAGATTACTAGTTTTCCTCTTACTTTCTCTCATGCGAGTAAATATTCATATAATAATGTTATATTAATTGGTGATTCTGCTCATTCATTTCATCCACTAGCTGGTATGGGCATGAATGTTGGTTTTTCAGACGTTTTATCTTTGGTTTCTTGTTTTGAAGAAAATATATATTCATTTGGTAGTGACAAATTCTTTAATAAATACGATTACGAAAGACATGCTATTAATCAAAGAACTATTAATATTTTAAACTTTATTGAAAAAACTTTAACTTCCAAAAATAGATTTCTTAATAATGGCGTTAATAGAGGTTTTAATTTTTTGAACAAATCTAATTTTATTAAAACACAAATTATTAATTTTGCTAATAATAATTTAGATTACTTTTAATTTTATCAAAGCAAATATTACTTAAAGTTTTACGATCTAAACCCTTAGTTTCTATTAATTCTTCAATAATAATTTTTACACTAATTTTATCTGAATAAAGTATTTTAAGTATACTTAAAAAAAGAGAATCTGATCTAACAAAAGGGACTACTGGGTTTATTTTATTTTTTAAAGGATAGGTGATAGTTACACATTTCACTGGAACTGATATATCTATTGCACTAGCAAGAAGCCTTGGTTTAAATTTAAGCAATGAACTTCCATCTGATGTTGTACCCTCTGGGAAAATTACAACATTTCTATTTTCCATAAGTGATCTTTTCACCATTTCTATCGCTTGTTTTGCTGCATCTTTACTTCCTCTCTTTATAAATAAAACATCAACAGATCTTGTAATACGACCAATGACAGGCCAACTAGCAACTTCAGATTTTGATAGAAAGGTTGTTTCAAAAATACTTCCCAGAATTATAATGTCTAACCAAGAAATATGATTAGAAAGAATAAGAAAATTTTTATCATTTATTTTAGATTTATTCTCAATACTTACATTAACTCCAATAATATCCCTTATACCCAAGAACCATTGTTTTATAACTTGAGCTTGTTCTAAAGAAATTTTGCTTGTTTCGTGGCTAAAGTATTTTTTTAGAATTTTCTTCGTTTTAATTATGTAAAAAATTAAACATAAAAATTTTTTGAAAAAACTATAAATTTTCATAATCTTTTAAGAGCCTTTGCTAAATCTTCGGTTTTAATAAATGGTGGTTGACACACTTCATTGATACATAAAAAAGCTGTAGTATTGTTTACATTAACTTTTCTATCAATTGCTTTTTCGCCAGTCTCCACATTTATAAAATAAAAATTAGTACGTTCATTGGAGAATTTTCTAAAACAATCAATCCATTCTGTTTCGATTTCATTTTGATATTTTATAATTATATTAATAACTTTTAATGCGTTTATATTATGACAATATATCATACTACTGTAATTCTCAGGAGATGCTTTCACAAATCCAGAAGAATATTGCATAATACTTTGAGCAGCATTAAGAATTTTTTGGTCACCAATTAAGTAACCTAATTTCATTAATCCTAGAAATGCGTAAGCTGCCCCAGAAGGGATTGCTTCATCAGAAAGTGGTTTAATATTGTAAAAGATATTCTTTTCTTTCTTATTTGAATAGAAAAAACCACCTTTTTTCTCATCATAGAAATTACTTATTAAATACTTCGACGCTTCTTTTGCAATCTCAAAAATTTGGTTATTCCAATTTTCTTGTAGGTAGTTGAGCAATGTATATAAAAAGTATCCGTAATCGTCTAAAAAACTCTTTTTATTGAACTTTCCTTTACTTCTGCTGGTAAAAAGTAAGCCTTTGTTAAACATACTTTCACAAATAAATTCAATTATTGAATTTATATTTTTTAAAATACTTTTATCATTAGTACTTTTATATAATTCAATCATTCCATTAACTACTAGTAAATTTGACGATAATAAAATTTTTTGATCTTTTTGAGGTTGTATTTTTTTATTTCTTATGCATTTGAGCTTATTCATGCATATTTCTATTTCTTTATTATCCAATTTTATATTTTTTTTAGTTTTTGAAATAAAATCTTTTTTATTTTTATAAGATATATATAAATGATAAGCACCCTCGAAGTTTGGTGAATTCCTTAATCCATAGTTATTTAAAATAAAGTCAAACTCTTTTGGATTTAGTAAATTTTTTATTTCATCATAATCCCAAACATAAAACTTTCCTTCTTTACCTTCAGAGTCGGCATCTATACTTGTATACATTACATTATTAATACTCTTCATCTCTTCTTTCATCCATGAATAAATCTGTGTTGCAGTTTTTAAAAATGTCTTATTTTTTGTTTGTTCGTAAGCCATACTGTAGCATTCTAATAATTGTCCATTATCATAAAGCATCTTTTCAAAATGAGGTATCATCCAGACTTCATCTACTGAGTAACGAAAAAAACCACCTGCTAAATGATCATGTATACCTCCATCTTGCATAGAGAGGAGTGTGTAAATTACTTTATTAAAAAGCTCATCGTCTTTTTTTATTACATTTAATGAAGTTAATCCCAAAACAGTTTTAAGCATTGGGGCTTGTGGGAATTTTGGTGCTCCTCCAAATCCGCCCATAATATCATCGTGAGTTTTATTAAGATTATCTATGAAAATTTTATTAATTTCATTAATATCAAGTTCCTGATTAGAACTGGATTGGAAAATATTTTCAAAAGTATTCAAGATTGAATTTTTATTAGAAGTTATGTTTTCATAGTTTGAATTATAATATTCAGATATTTTAAGTAATAAATTTTTGAAGGATGGTAGGTTATACTTTTCTTCTTTTGGAAAATAAGTACCGCCAAAAAAAGGTATTAAACTTTCATGACAAAGAAACATCGTAAGAGGCCATCCACCAGATCTTCCATTGAGTATCATTTGGGAATTTTGGTAAATTTTATCAATATCTGGCCTTTCTTCTCTATCAACTTTTATATTGATAAATTCTCTATTCATTATTTCGGCTGTTTTATCATCCTCAAATGATTCGTGAGCCATTACATGGCACCAATGACAGGATGAATATCCTATTGATAAGAGAATAGGTTTTTTTGCATCTTTTGCAATCCTAAGAGTATCCTCTGACCATGGGTACCAATTTACCGGGTTATTTACATGTTGTAGCAAATATAGGCTTGTTTCTTTTGCGAGATTATTTTTACTCATTTGATAGTTATTATATACTTAATAAAAATTAAAATTAAAAATGCTACTAATACACAATATTAATCCAGTAATGCTATCAATTTTTGGTATAAATATATACTGGTATGGCTTTATGTATCTTTTAGGATTTTTCTTTATTTGGTTATACAGTAAAGTATATTTAAAAAAAATTAATTCTTTTAAAAGCAATGACCAATTTATAGATTTTCTCTTTTATTGTATTCTTGGTGTTCTTATAGGTGGTAAATTAGGATATGCTTTTTTTTATAATTTCTCCCAGACTTTAAGTAATCCTCTGAGTATTTTATTTTTCTGGAATGGAGGTATGAGTTTTCACGGTGGACTTATAGGCGTTATAATTGCTATATATTATTATGCTAGAAAGATAAAGGTCACTTTTTTAACGCTTTCTGATATTGCATGTCCTTTAGTACCAATAGGCCTTTTTACAGGACGGGTAGGTAACTTTATTAATGGTGAATTATGGGGTAAGCCTACTGATCAAAGCTGGGGAATTATTTTCCCGCATGTTGATAATCTTTATAGGCACCCTACACAATTGTATGAAGCAATTTTAGAGGGTATTTTATTATTTTTAATTCTTAATTTACTATTGAGGTATAAAAATTATTCTGGTTTTATTTCAGGAATTTTTTTAACTTTTTATGCTATATTTAGATCACTTATTGAGTTTAATAGAGTTCCAGACTCGCATATTGGTTATTTATTCCTTGATTGGGTTACCATGGGTCAGTTACTTTGCTTACCCATGTTAATACTTGGTTTATTTTTAATTAATTATAGTAAAAAGCAATGAAGCAATATTTAGATATACTAAGTCATGTGCTCAAGCATGGTGTTGAAAAAGAAGACAGAACAGGCACCGGTACATTATCATGTTTTGGATATCAGACACGATTTGATCTTGAAAAAGGATTTCCGCTAGTAACTACAAAGAAACTTCATACAAAATCAATCATATATGAACTACTTTGGTTCTTAAAAGGGGATAACAATATTCAATATTTAAAAGATAATGGTGTAACAATTTGGGATGAATGGGCCGACGAAAATGGTAATTTGGGTCCAATTTATGGTGTTCAATGGAGATCGTGGAAAACTTTTAATAATAAATATGTTGACCAAATTACTAATCTTATAAATAACATTAAAGACAATCCAAATTCAAGAAGACATATCGTCAGCTCATGGAATGTTGGCGAGCTAGATTTAATGGCGTTACCTCCATGCCATTGTTTCTTTCAATTTTATGTTTCAAAGGGAAGTCTATCTTGCCAATTATATCAAAGAAGTGCTGATGTATTTTTAGGCGTTCCTTTTAATATTGCATCATATGCACTTTTACTTTCATTAGTTGCATCAGTAACTAATTATAAAGTAGGAGAATTTGTATATACATTAGGAGATTTTCATATTTATAAAAATCATATTGAACAAGCAAAAATCCAATTAGAGAGAGATCCTATGAAACTATCCACCTTAAAGCTCAACAAAAAAATTGATAATATTTTTAAGTTTACATATGAGGATATACAAATCGAAGACTATTCTTGCCATCCTCATATTAAAGCAGACATAGCAATATGAATAATTTATCAATAATTGTTGCTTATTCAAAAAATAGAGCGATTGGAAAAAACAATCAACTTCCTTGGAAGCTTTCAGAAGATCTTAAAAATTTTAAAAAAATTACAATGGGCAATTCAATTATAATGGGTAGAAAGACTTTTGAATCCATTGGTTTTATACTTAAGGGTAGGCAAAATATTGTGATATCAAAAACTTCAAAATTTCAAGGTGTTACAATGTCTTCATCCATTACTGATAGCATTAATAAAGCAAAAAAAAGCAAAGAAATTTTTTTTATTGGCGGCCAGGATATTTTTGAACAAACAATCTCGCTTGTAGATAAAATTTACTTGACTAGAATTAATGAAGAAATTGATGGTGATAGATTTTTCCCAGAATTTGATTTTAATCAGTGGGAAGTTATAGAAAAAAAAGAATTTTCAAAAAATGAATTAAATAGTCATAGTTTTTCATTTGATGTTTTAAAAAGACTTAACACTTAACTTGATATTTTGTTAAATAATGCTTATTTACTTTTATAGCTGTAAGTTTATTACCCCAAGCACATCCTGAGTCAAGACAAATGTAATTTTTATTTTTGTAAAATCCAAGGGCCGCCCAATGCCCAAATATAATCTTAAAATTATTTTTATATTTACTGTTATATTTAAACCAAGGCTTTATATCATCATTGTGGAATGAATCAGAAGACACATTTAAATTTAAAGATAAATTTTTATTTAAAAATCGCATTCTTGTGAAAGCATTTACAGCAAATATCATTTTTTCTTTAGGTGTAAAATTTTCGTTCCATGAACTTGGTTCATTAGACCATAGAGTTTTAATAAAATTTTTGATTTGATTTGATTTCATTTTCTTTGAAACTTGATCTGACGCATTTATGGCGTCTTTCAATGTCCATCCGGGATATATTCCTGAATGCGTAAGAATAATTTTTTCCGAATGATTAATATGAAGGAGTGATTTTTTTCTTATCCATGTAATATATTTTTCAATGTTTTTGTCATTAAGTAATTTTTGCATTGTGTGGGGTATTTTTGACCATGGCTTCACGTCAAAATATGCAGCTAATAAATTAAAATCATGATTACCAAGCACTGTCGTAACATTTTTATCAATACTGTACAAATAATTCATTAACTCTAGAGACTGTGTTCCTTTATTAACAAGATCTCCAGTTAAATACAGATGGTCAGTTTTAGGATTAAACTTTATTATTCTAATTAAGTTCTTAAATTGTTTAAAACAACCGTGAAGGTCCCCCACATAATAAGATGTCATTTTTAGTTTATTACCTTTGGAACCGACAATGAAAACATTGGAATAGTTGCATCAAATTTGTAACCATTATCTGCAACCATCTGATATGTACCATGCATTGTACCAACAGGGGTTTCAATAATTGTTCCACTCGAATACTGAAAATTCGAATCTGGGGCTATTACAGGTTGTTCACCTACTACCCCTAACCCTTTAATTTCTTGTTGCTTATTATTTGCATCTAAGACAATCCAATGTCTAGAAATTAATTGAACATTTACTTTGCCAGAATTGGTAATTTTGATTGTATAAGCAAAAAAATATCGATCATTATCATAATTTGACTCTTCTTCGATAAATTCTGTAGAAACATCAATATCAACTTTGTAAAGACTATCCATAGTTATTAATTAAATTATACAACATTACTATTTTATTAATAGATAAATCTTCAGCTCTTTCTTGAAGAAGTGGATTACTAAATTTCTTAGGGACATTTATATTATTTGCTATTTTTTTTCTTCTAGAGTTAAATATTTTCTTCACAAAATTACTGAAAGAATCATAATCTTTTATATCGTAACTTATTTCTTTCCTAGGTACTAATTTTATAAAAGATGAAACTACTTTTGGCTTAGGTGAAAAACATTCAGGTGGGATTTCAAAAAGAATCTCTACCTCAAAAAATATCTGTATAAAGATAGATAATCTGCCGTAGGCTTTACTTCCTTCTAGTGCAACAATTCTATCTGCAACTTCTTTTTGTATCATTAAATAGACACTTATAAATTTTTCTCTGTTATCAACAATCTTTTCTAAAATTTTAGATGATATGTTATAAGGTATATTTCCAACTAATTTGAATTTTTCCTCAAACAAGGATGAAAAGTTAATTTTCAAAATATCGTCTAATATTAGGTTTTTTTCATCTATTTTAGGGTAAAGATATTTCAACATATCTTGATCTTTCTCTATTCCAAAATAATTTTTTGTTTTGTTAAATATGTGAAAACTTATTGCACCTCTACCAGGTCCAATTTCAATTATATTCTGATTATCTTCAATAGATAAATATTTTATAATTTGGTCGATAATTAGATCTGAAATTAAGAAATTTTGACCCAGGTTTTTTTTTGCAAGTGTTTTTTTCATTAAGATATTTTTGTAGCAACATTTATTGCTTTGAGGAGACTTTTTTCAGATGCTTTTTTTGTACCAGCTAAGTCATATGCAGTTCCATGATCTACAGATGTTCTAGTAATTGGAAGACCCAGTGTAGTGTTAACAAGGTCATTAAATTCAATATTTTTTAATACTGGTAATATTTGATCATGGTACATTGAAACAATTACATCACACTTGCCCTTATGGAAAATAGTATCAGCAGGATAGGGACCGTAAACATCGATACCTGAACGTTTAAGTGAGTCTATCGCCGGTTTTATTATTTTATTCTCCTCGTCACCAAGATATCCAGACTCTCCTGCATGAGGATTTAAGCCAGTGATAAAAATCCTTGGTTTTTTAATTTTAAATTTTATTTTAAGCTCATTATGAATTACTTTTGTTTTACTAATTATATCTTTACAACTAATTTTTTTAGATACATCTTTTAACCTAATGTGTGTTGTCATTAAGCAAACTCTATTTTTACTTGAATGAATCATCATTATTGGATTACCGCCAGTGAGCTTAGATATAAATTCTGTATGTCCAGAAAATTTTACTCCCGATTTATTAATAATAGTTTTATCTACTGGTCCAGTTACCATTGCTGATACCTTATTATCCAGGCAGGCTTTTATTGCAGTCTTTAAGCATTTGATTACAAATGAGGAATTATTTTTACATGGTATTCCTATTTTTACTGGACTAACTAAATTTACATTTTGGCAGTATATTACCTTACCATCACATTTTTTAATATCTTCATAAATCTTTATTTCTTTAAATTTAAAGTTTAGATTTAGCTTTTTTGCACGATAACGTAAATGTTCTATATCGTAGATAACAAAAATCCTAGAATTTATTTTTTTTGATAAGCATTTCAGCGTTATATCTGGTCCAATACCAGACGGTTCACCTGGAGTAATAGCAATTATATTATTCATTATTTATGAAAATGGATCCCAATTTTCCTTGATGTCTATCTCTTTTTGCGCGTCATTGAATTCTGGTAAAACATAACGAATATAACTAGAGCTGCGTAATTTGCTAAGCCAGGTATTGTAACTTTCTTTACCTTTTTCAGCACTTATTTTTTGTCTAGCAATATTTTTCATTACTTTATCTAAGTTATGTGAATCTCTTTTACCTAAAAGTTGTGTAATATGCCAACCAAACTCAGTTTTAAAAGGCGAACTAATTTGGTTAATTTCAAGATTAAGTAAGTTTTTTTCAAAAACAGGAACTAACGCACCGATCATTGTCCAACCTAAATCTCCCCCGTTAGCTGCTGACACCTTATCCTCTGAGTGAGCTTGAGCTAGTGTTGAAAAGTCTTCTCCATTAATTATTCTATTTCTGATATCAAGTAACTTACTTTTAGCTTCAGTTGGACCTAAAACTGCAGATTCTTTAATCAAAATATGTCTAGAGTGAAATTCTGTTAAGTTAAGACCACCCATATTTTTTTTATCTTCAAGATAAATTATATGTAAACTTTCCTCTGTTTCAATTACTTTTAAATCACCTATTTGAATATCTTGAAGGCTTTCCTTAAAAAGGTCTGGTATATCAAAGATTTTTCTCCAACCTAAGCTACCACCCTCTAAAGCATTTCCACTTTCAGAATAACTCATTGCTAAAGAACTAAATTTAGTACCCTGATTAAATTTTGATTTAATTTTTTTTAAAATCTCTTCATTATATCTATTATTTTTTTTCGTAATTAATATATTTGAAAGAAGAAACTCAGTATCCTTTTTTAAGAAATTTGGGTTATTTTTAACAAAAGCATTTATCTCGCTATCAGAAACTTTTACATTCGCTTTTACAAAATTTTGTTCTACCGCTTGTGTTAATAATCCAGCTCTAATTTCATTTCGGTAGTTATTAAAATTAACGCCTTGCTTTTCTATATTTTCTTTAAACGTTTGAAGATTATTATTTGTTCTTCTTGCGATGTTTAATAATGCATTATTAACCATCTCGTCTGACACTTCGATACCTATTCTATTGGCATAATTCTCTTGAAGCTTAATTTCAATCATATGATTTAGAAGTTGATTATTGAATTCAGGCGTTTCATTAAACTCTTGTCCAGATAGTCTGTATTGAGTCACAATGTACTGTTTTTTTATAGCAAATTCTCTATCTGTTATAACATCGTCTTCAACGATGACAAGAGCTTGATCAACCACTTCTGAATAAGAATGATTACATAAAGAAATAATTATTATTATTATAAAATTAAAATTAAAAATCTTCTTCCGAATATCCATATATACTATCCTCAAGTACAGTTCCAAGCGGGGTTCCTACGTCGGTAAAACCTTTTAACATAAATTGAAATTGAATATTTCGGTCGTAGTCTGTTTCATTAATTTTATAACGTTTTGAAACTAAGCGGAATTTCCAACAACAGCTCTCATACTCTAATCCTGCAAGCACTTCTATATCACCAGAATCTTGTCCTAAAGAGTTATTTTTAAATTCATAATTCCATCGCCCTAGAAGCCTTAGATTTTCATTCATAGAATATAAAAAACTCACATCACCCTGTTCAATCTCGTTTTTTCTATATCTATAGCTAAGATTAAATATATCTTTTCCTTTTTTATACATAACGGAATTCAAAAATTTGTTGGTTTTTTGACTCTCTGAATGTGGATCAAAAAGTAAAGAACTTGCAAAGAAGACGTTATCTATTGGATTTGCTATAAGTTCCGCAGCAACTTGTGAATTTGTTCTCGTATATTTATCATTTGCATTCAATGTAACATCTCTATTATCAAAGTATACTATTTGACCTATGCTTGCTGAAAAAATATTAGCTTTTCTCTCAAGATCATAGAAAGATGATGAAATACCAATTGAAATTTGATTCGAATCACTTGTTCTATCTACACCATAAAAATTATTATCCCTGAACAATTGTGAAAATGAAAATTCTGGAATACCAGAGTCAAATATTGGTATATCATCTTGATTTTCATCTTTTGAGTATAAATAGAATAGTCTTGGTGAAATTTGATTAACTAATTTTGAATTTTTAATTTTAGAAGTAAATTTCATTCCGGCATCCATACTAAAAGAAGGTATAGTTTTGCTTGGAGACGACGTAAAAGAACTATTCTGTTTTTCTAGATCATAAGATGTATGTTGAAATTTTAATGCAGGCTCAACGAACATACCTTTTGATGAAAACTTTCTCTTAATTTTGAACTGTATATCTCCTCTATTTCCGTCAACTTTTGATATGTGATTAAAAGCAACAAAACTTGAATTTAATGAATAATTTATATTTCGCTTATCATTCCAGGATTTATTAAGAGTTATTTCTGGAAGTTTTTCATATGGTTGGTCAGAATTTACAATATTTTTATCAGTAACCTGGTATCCGATATAATTCAAATTTAGATTCCATCCATTTTTCTTCATTGATATTTTTGCATGTCTGTCAAGATATACTGTGCTAGATGAGCTAATACCTGAACTTAAGTCTGAGAAGTAATCCTTATCAGAAACTTTGTTATATTTTAAATCTACTTGGATGTTTTCTGAAATTGTTCCTTTATGTTCAATAAAATAACTATATCTATCATCTTTATACTCATCATCATCATGTAGATAACTTAAATATAATTCTCCAGTATATTGCTTTTCTAAATATCGATAATGTCCAGTTGCTGCTGCCCCTCTGTCTTGAATATACTCAGGAGTAAGTAAAAGATCGGCATTTGTTGCAATATTCCAGTAAAAAGGTGCTGCTATATCTGGACCGCTTCCCCAATCTCCAGAAATTGAAGGTGTTAAAAAGCCTGTTTTTCTCTGATCATCAAGAGAAAATCTCATGTATGGCGAATAAAAAATTGGTACATCTTTTACCCTTAAAAAAACATTTTTTGCAGTACCTACCCCATCTTCAAAATTTAATTTAGAGTCTGTACTAAATAAAGACCAATCTGGATTCAGAAGATCACAACTTGTATAAGATGAATTCTTTAACAGAAGAATTTTCTCTTTATCTTTTATGGCGTAATTAGCTTTTCCATTAATTTCGAGAAGCTTATGTCTATAAATAGGAGCAATAAAGTCTGTTGTTGCTTCACTCATATTGTGCTCTGCGTAAGGTGCTTTAATCTCTATTTCTGTATTATCGTAATTAACATCACCACTTAATCTGATTTTTTCTTGCTTTTGCAAAACATTTGCTAGTTGACTTGTTACAGTTTCATTCGCTCTCTTAATTTTTGTGTTGCCTTGAAGTATAATAATTTCTTTATTATTGTTTCTGTAAGATCTTTGCGACTCTATCTCTATTAAATCTTCATCATTTTCAGATATAGGGTTCACATCCTCAATTAAGCTAACTTCTTTTATTGATAAATCATATAGGTCGTTAATGCTGCAGCAAAGAAAGTCCTCAGAATTATCTTTTTCTTGAGCAAAAACTGTTATATTTGCAAAAAAAAGCGCAAATAATGTTAACTTTATTATATTCTTTGACATGTTATAAATACCTTATGTTATGGGTTTATTTTACATTATTATTGTATTAATTTGAGCATATTGAGTGATTAATTATGAAAAAACCTTCAAAACAAGCATTTTTAAGTATGGGTGTAATAGTATTTTTTACTGTAATTACTTTAATTTTATTTAAATTTCAACCAGAACCAGAGCCAAAAGCTAAGGTCACTCCGCCAATTATTGTTTCTGTCGAACGAATGAAGCTTTCAAACATTCAACCTTTCGCTACTTATTCAGGTAGATTGGAGCCTCATAAAAAATCCGAATATAGTTTTGAAATACAAGGAACTTTGAAGCACAAGCATGTAAAACCTGGAGACAATGTAAAGAAAAATCAAAAACTTCTTACGTTAGTTGAAAATGAATTACATGAAGATTACTTAGAAATTGCCAAACAAAACTATGAAATACAAAAATCACAATCCAGTAAACTTGAGATTTTGAATACAAAAGGACTAGTCTCAGACGATGAATATGAAAAATCCGTGCAAAAAACATTGGATTTAAAAACTAAATTCTTAAAGGCAAGAGAAGACTTTAATAAAACAACAATAAAATCTTTGTTTTCAGGAACTATAAATTCAATAGATATTAACGTAGGTGATACAACTACTTTAAATAAAGTCATTCTTACTCAAATTAATGATACGTTTTTGGATCTAAATATCGAAGTAAGAGGAGATGCAATTGAGAACTTAGAGATAGGTAAGAAGATTCAAGTGAAATCTAAAAATACTGAAGTATTTGGTAAAATTGTAAGTTTTCAAACTAGTCCAGATTTTAAAAGTTACACCCATTTAATAAAAGTAAGAATAGAGAAAAATAATTTGAGAGCAGGAATGATTGCATATGCTGAGATTCCATTACCAAAATACATTGATGTTTTCTCAACTTCAGTAAGCAGTGTTATAACTGATGATGGTAGTAAATATATTTTTAAAATACAAAATGAGGAAATAGTTAAGAAAATTCCAATAGAAGTCGTCAGTAGATATAAAAATCGTTATATCATTCAAGGTGATATAAAAATTAATGACTTGATTGTTTCAAGAGATGTTGCATCACTTGCCAATGGTCAAAAAGTTAAAATAAAAATTAGCAATGATTGACTTTTCAATAAAAAATCCACTTTTAGTAAATCTTTTTTTACTTTTAATCCTTCTTCTTGGTATTTTATCTTGGCAATCAATGCCAGAGGAAATGTTCCCAGTTGTTGAAAAAGATAGAATTAAAATCACCACTTCCTACGATGGCGCTTCTCCTGAAGAAATTGAGCAGCAAGTGTCAATACCAATAGAAGATGCTCTTGATAATATGCAGGATATAGATTTTTATTATTCTCATAGCAAAGAAGGGATTTCGATTGTAACGTTGGTTCTCAAGCCGGATTCAAATATTGAAGAGTTAATGAGAGAGGTTAGAGATCTTGTTGATGCAATAGACGATTTTCCAGTTGAGGCAGATCAACCAGCGATAATTAGAGTTAAAACTAGATTTCCAGTAATTAGTGTTAGTTTATTTGGAGATGCTAGAGATAGTTTATTATTTGAGCAATCAAAGATCATTAAACAGAAATTACTTCAATTATCAGGAGTAGCAGGAGTAGGCATTTCTGGTAACAGAGAAAAAGAAATATGGGTTGAGATTAATCCAGAAGAAATGTCTGCAAGGAATATATCATCAAACTTAATTATTGAGGCATTAAGATCTAATATTAAAGACTTACCAGGTGGCTCTATCAAATCTATTGAAGGAGATATTCTTTTAAGAGGCATTGGGATGAATAGTGTTGAAAAAATTTCAAAAATTAATTTAAGGAATAATGAATCTGGTGGACAATTACTTTTAGGTGAAGTTGCAAAAGTAAAGATTAAACTTGAAGAAGTAAAATCATTAGGAAGGTTTAACTCACGTAACGCAGTAAATCTTACTGTAACAAAAACTGCAGATGCATCAGTTTTTGATGTTTCAAATTCTGTAAGAGATTTAGTAAAAAAATATAATCCTCCAGGAGGGCTTGAGTTAGCAGTATATAGCGACTTTTCAAAAAATGTAAAAACACGTTTAGATACAGTTAAATCATCTGGAGTGATTGGTTTAATATTACTTCTAATTTCTTTATATATCTTCTTAAACTCCAGAGTTGCATTTGTTACTGCTTTTGGAGTTCCAGTATCGTTTCTTTTTGCTGCAATTGGTATGTATGTATTTGGTTTTACTATCAATATGGTTTCTTTATTTGCCTTTTTGGTAGCGTTAGGAATGATAGTTGACGATGCAATTATTGTTACAGAAAATACTTATAGACATATTGAGAATGGGTTAAACCCTACAGATGCTGCAAAAAAAGGAGTAAGAGAAGTTTTTTGGCCAGTAGTTGCCTCAACTTTAACTACCATTGCAGCATTTTTGCCGATGTTTGCTATTACAGGGGTACTTGGTAAATTTATAGAAGTAATACCAGTGGTAGTTTCTGTTGCTCTCATTGGATCATTAATAGAAGCTTTTGTAGTACTACCCTCACACTGCTCACAGTTTTTAAAACCACAGCAGGCTAAAAAAAATTACATAGATTGGTCTAAATTTTTGAGCTGGTATAAATCTATACTCTCTAAAGCTATTAAAAATAAATACCTAGTTTCGTCAATTACAGTTGGTGTACTCGCAGTTGTAATTGCTATTGCAATTACCAGAATACCTTATTATCAATTTGGAAAAGTTGACAATGGAGTTTTTTTTGTAAACGTTGAAGGTCCAATAACTAATAGTATATATGACACTGAAAAATTAGCATTAAATGTAGAAAAAGAAATTAAAAATGAGTTAGAAGATTTTGAAGTTGAGTCTATTCTTACAAATGTTGGATTAAGCTTTAAAGATATGTCCAGTTTTTCAATTGGAAGCCAGTATATTCAAATTATTGTAAGTCTCTCTAAAAGATCACCGCAGGGATTTGTGGATAAAGTTGTCACACCTTTATTGAATTTAAATTTTAGTAATTATGGCCAAAGGGATAGAAGTGAAAAAGAAATTACAAACAATATAAGACAAAGAATTTCTAGCTTAACTGGTATTCAACGCTTTTCTGTAAAAAAAGCTTCAGGTGGACCAAGTGGCTCAGATATTATAATTGGTGTGGTAGGACCTGATAGTAAAGAGCTTACAAAATATGCTAAAGAAATTCATAGATTTTTAAGTTCTATAGACGGAATAAAGGATGCAGAGCATGATCAAGACCCAGGCAAAATTGAATTTAGATATGAGCTTAATCAAAGAGGAAAAGAGTTAGGATTAACGCAAAGACAAATATCAAATGCAGTTAGAACAGGCTATTTAGGCCTAGAAGTTTCAAAAGTTAATTTGAGTGGTGAGAGAAGTTCTGTAAGATTGATTTATCCAGATAAGTTTAGAAAAGATGCAAGCAAGATTTTTGAATTACCGATTGTCTTAGAGGATGGAAAGACTTTATATTTAACAGAAATAGCAAACGTGACCATAGATAGAGGCTTAAGTACCATTAGAAGAAGGGATGGTCAAAGGTTGGCAAAAATAAGCGCTGATGTTGATCCAAAGAAAATAACGCCAACTGAAGTGACAAAAATTATTGATAAAAAATATAAGAAGGAATTCGAAATATCGAATTATGATTATTATTATCTTGGCCAAAAGAAAAGAAGTAGGGAAAATTTTGCAAATATGAAAAAAGCTGCATATATCTCTCTAGCAATAATATTTTTTATATTAACATTTTTATTTAAAACTTTATTAGAACCTTTAATTGTTTTATTTTCAATTCCTTTTGCTGTTGTGGGGGTAATACTTGGCCATCTATTTTTTGGATACAACTTACAATTTTTATCAGTAATTGGGCTTCTTGCTCTCATTGGTATAGTTGTAAATGACTCGCTTATTTTGATTGATTTCTTAAAAAAATTACGCGAAAAAGGGTTATCAAAAGTAGAAGCAGTCATTCAATCATGTGAGGTAAGAGCTAGGCCGATTATACTTACGTCTGTAACTACTTTCTTAGGAATATCACCCTTAATATTTTTTGCAACTGGACAGACTAAGTTTTTGTCTCCGATGGCTGTAAGTTTAGGATTTGGACTATTATTTGCAACTATTTTAATTCTACTTGTGTTACCTTGTTTTTATTTAATAGTTGATGATTTAAAGGAGAAAATTTTAAACAGAATTCAATAAATTTTATAATAGTGGGGCGATTACTAGACTTACTATTGCCATGACATTTATAAGAATATTCATAGAAGGACCTGATGTATCTTTAAATGGATCTCCAACTGTGTCGCCAACTACAGCAGCTTTATGAGCTTCCGAACCTTTGCCACCAAAATTACCTTTTTCAATATATTTTTTTGCATTATCCCAAGCCCCTCCTGCGTTAGCCATAGTTAAAGCTAACATTACGCAACTTAATAACGCACCCCCTAAAACACCTCCTAACGTTTCAGGTCCAAGAGAGAAACCTACAATAATCGGTAAAGCTACAGCAGACGCACCAGGAAGAATCATCTTTTTAAGTGCGGCTGAAGTTGCAATATCAACACATTTAACAGTGTCAGGTTCAGCTTTACCCTCTAAAAGCCCAGGAATTTCTTTAAATTGCCTTCTAATTTCTTTAATCATTTCAAATGCTGCATCACCGACTGCAGTCATGGTAAGAGCAGCAATAAAATATGGAAAAACTCCACCAATAAATAATCCAATTAAGACATAGGGATTATTTAAGCTTAGATCTAAATTACTACCATGATGGGAACTAACTTCAGCAATATACGCTGTAATTATCGCCAGCGCGGCAAGAGCAGCTGCCCCAATTGCAAAACCCTTTCCAATTGCAGCAGTAGTATTTCCTACTTCATCAAGGTTATCTGTAATTTTTCTAGTTTCTTCACCTAAGTCTGCCATTTCAGCTATACCTCCAGCATTATCTGCAATTGGACCATATGCATCTATAGCCATTGTCATACCAACAGTGGCCAACATACCAACCGCTGCTATACCAACTCCATATAAGCCTGTAAAGGCATTTGAAACGAAAATGATAATAACAATGGTAAGAATAGGTACTACTACGGAAACCATTCCCACTGATAAGCCTTTAATTAATACTGTTGCGGAACCGGTTTCGGCAGATTTTGCAATTTCTGATACTGGTTTACCAGCAGTAAAGTACTCTGTAACAAGGCCAATGATCATACCACCTAAAGCCCCAGCAATGATTGAGTACCAAATTCCTATTTCTAAACTGAAACTTTTTACAAGAAAATATGATGCTACTATAAATGCTAATGCTGAACTTAATGTTCCAAACCTTAGGGAGGAGCTTGGATCGTTAAAAGAGTTACTTACGATTTTCACAAAGACAATACCTGCGAATGAACATAAAAGTCCTATTGACGCCAACATTAATGGTATGAACATCATCTCTTCAGTTGGATAATCTGAACCTAACGAGGAAGCAATTGCAATTGTCGCAATAATTGCGCCACAATAGGATTCAAATATATCTGAACCCATTCCTGTTACATCACCAACGTTATCACCGACGTTATCAGCAATAACACCTGGATTTCTTGGATCGTCTTCAGGAATACCTGCTTCAACTTTTCCGACAAGATCTGCTCCAACGTCAGCACTTTTTGTAAAAATTCCGCCGCCAACTCTTGAAAATAAAGCAACTGATGACGCACCCATTCCAAATCCATGAATGATATGAGCAGTTGAAGGGTCTTTTCCAAAGAAAATATATAAAATTCCTAAACCTAAAACCCCTAGAGCTGCAACACTCATTCCCATAATCGCACCACCAAAAAATGAAATGTTAAGAGCGTCTGAGAGACCATTTATATGTGCTGCTTGAGTAGTTCTAGAATTTGCTTTTGTTGCGGTGTACATTCCAAAGAAACCAGCTAAAGCAGAACAAAAAGCGCCAAGAAGAAAAGCGTACATTGTATTTGGACCTAGATTTGAAAAAAATATTAATATCGCAACAATGGCCACAAAAATAAAAAGTATTGAGTATTCTCGCTTAATAAATGTCATGGCACCTAGATGAATTTTATTAGAAATATCCTCAATTTTTCCAGAACCGGAGTCTTTTGTTAGAACTAAAATAAATAGGCCTACAGCTATAAAAATGCCTAATATTCCAGCATATATTGGTATAAATTCCATAAGATAAACTCCTTATTCAGTGATATTTTCGAAGAGCGGCAATAAATTTCTAAATATTTGCTTTCTAAGTTAAAATTAGTAAAAACTAGATTCTAATTTATATCATGAGAAAATCAAGTTCGTCTTACAGTAATAGTCGTAACCAACATACACAGGTTAATTTCCACAATAGATTCATGTTTTTGCTCGTCATTTTTGGATTATTTATTTCTGTGATATTTGGATTCCTTTACTATTACCAAATATACGAGCATAAACATTACAACACTCTCTCTGAGACAAATCGAATTAAATACATTACCACTTTGCCAACTAGGGGCAATATTTATGATAGAAATGGAAAGTTATTAGCTAACAATTTACCCATGTATTCACTAGATATAAATATTGAGGATGTAAAGAACTCAGACCAATTAATATCTTTGTTAAAAAAGCATATCAAAATAAGTAATAAAGAAATCGAAAAATTTAATGATAGAAAGAAAAAGTCAAAAGCAAAAATCGTAACACTAAAAAATCATCTTACAGATTCTGAAGTGGCAGAATTGTTGGCAGTAAGACATAATTATAGTGGTTTTCAAATAAGTGGAAGTCTTCTGCGTAATTATAATTATAGTAAAGAAATGTCACATGTCCTTGGCACCGTAGGATATGTTGATGAGTCAGATATAGAAATCTATAAAGGTGATAAGTATCAAAATGCAAAGTTTGTTGGTAAAACGGGTTTAGAAAAATTCTATAATGATCATTTATATGGAAATCCAGGATTTGAAATTGTTGAAGTGGATGTAAAAGGTAGGCATTTAAGAAGAATTGATCAAAAAAAAGCATTAGTGGGAGACGATTTATCTATCACAATTGATGCAAATTTACAGAGTTTTGCTTATGAGGAGATGAAAAATTATAAAGGTGCTATTGTTGCTTTAAATCCAAAAAATGGAGAAATCCTTACACTTTTAAGTATGCCTACTTTTCCATCTAATAGTATTTTATGGAAAAATAAAGACATAGAAAAAAATGAAGACATTAGCTCTAGCCCTCTTTTTAATAGAGCAACAAATGGTTTATACTCACCAGCTTCGACAATAAAGCCTTTACTAGGACTTTTATCGCTTCAAGAAAAAAAAAATCCTTATCGCATGATGTATGCAGGCCCTCATTTCTCTTTACCTAATTCTGAAAGGAAATATAGAGATTGGAAAAAAGAAGGGCATGGGTATGTTGATTTGAACAGAGCGATAGTTCAATCGTGCGATGTCTACTTTTATCAGTTAGCCTATGATATTGGAATTGATAAAATAAGTAATTTCCTTCAGCAATTTTATATAGGACAAAAAACTGGTGTTGATATGCCAACAGAAGCATCAGGAATCAATCCAAGTAAAGAATGGAAAATGAAAAATATAGGCTATTCTTGGACTCATGGTGAGACCGTTATTACTGGAATTGGCCAAGGATATATGCTTACAACACCCTTACAAATGGCTTTCTTTACAAGTATCATCGCAACTAAAGGCGAAGTAAATAGGCCGAGTTTAATTTTGAATAAAAAAGTTAATAATGAGAGCTTATCTGAAATGATAAATACTTCAGGCCTATTAGAGAGTGATTGGGATTATATAATTGACTCCATGTATGACGTTGTAAATGAGCAGAACGGGACTGCGTATTGGAGTATTAGAAATAAAAAAAATAATATTGCTGGCAAGACTGGTACGGTGCAAGTTTACGAGTTGCCACAAGATATTGATCGTGACGATATAGAAGATGTTCCATTGAATTTAAAAGATCACTCTTTATTTGTTGGATTTGCTCCTGTTGATAATCCAGAAATAGTTGTAGCAGCGGTTGTTGAAAATGTAGGTGGTGGAAGTAAGTATGCTGCACCAATTGCCATGAAAATTATAAACAAATATTTTAAGTTAAATGCTGAGACAAAATAGTAAAAATTTTGGTGAAATAGTTCCAGACTTTACATTGTTTCTTACAATTTGTATTACTTTATTATACGGTACAATCGTACTTTATAGCGCTTCTAATAATGATACCTCTATTATTTTTTCTCACTTAGCAAAAATATTTTTAGGTTTGATAATCATGATTGTTATCAGTAAGGTAAATATAAATTTAATAATTACATCTTCTCCTTATATATATGCTTTATCTCTATTTTTTTTATTCTTAGTTTTTATTTCTGGAACAGACATTAAAGGGGCTTCTAGATGGATTTCTTTATTTGGTTTTAACTTTCAGCCTTCAGAAATTCTAAAAATTTCTTTGCCTATGATTTTGTGCTGGTATGTAAGTCTTGTAGCTGATGATAAAAAGAGATTTCTTCATTTAATAGTATTATTAATTATAACTTTTCTTCCAATTTTATTTGTAATTAGACAACCAGATTTAGGAATGTCAACTATCGCGCTTATGTGTGCATTAATTACATTATTTCTTAGTTACTTTAATCTTCAAAATATTATAATTCTTTTAACATTATTTTTAACATCTATCCCATTAGTATGGAAATACTTTTTACTTGATTATCAAAAGAGTAGAATTTTAACAATGCTTGATCCAAGTAGTGATCCTCTTGGCTCTGGTTGGAATATTATTCAATCAAAAATAGCAATCGGTTCCGGTGGATTTTTTGGAAAAGGATTATTTAATGGAACTCAAACTAAACTAGAATTTCTACCCGAAAGAAGTAATGATTTTATTTTTGCAGTTTTGTCAGAGGAATTAGGCTTTATTGGTGTTTTACTTCTATTTATATTGTATTTAATAATAATTTATAGATGTTTTTTAATCACACAAAAAACAAAAAATAATTATGGAAAAATTTTATCAGGTAGTTTGCTTTTAATATTTATAATGTTGTTTACTATAAATATAGGCATGTGCATCGGCTTATTTCCAGTTGTTGGTATAACTCTTCCTTTAATAAGTCAAGGGGGTAGTTCTATCGTTACTACTC
>CEVG01083585.1_pt1 | contig 25288 bp, 29 predicted proteins | sample 356511 | NCBI WGS metagenome assembly CEVG01 (sample SAMEA2623426, study PRJEB7988) | marine metagenome | biome: marine biome (ENVO:00000447); feature: surface water layer (ENVO:00002042); material: "saline water (ENVO:00002010), including plankton (ENVO:xxxxxxxx)" | depth 5 m | reverse complement strand
TTTTATTATCACAAGTGTAATAACCTAATTCTTTATGCGGGATCATTCATTACCTCTTTAAAAAAATTATACTTAGGATGCCATCTTATCAAAAGCATATACCTAGTTTTGTCTTTGTCAAAATGTTCAACACCATGTAATACTCCAGTATTGATTACAACAGGTTTGACTATAGTATGACTTTCTATTAGTTTAATTTTACTTTTATCAATGGGCCATCGACCTTGCATATTAGATGGTTCTACATCATAAAAACTTGTAACACTATTTTCTGTGTTTTTAATTGGTATATTCAAACCGTACCAACTAAGGTCTTGTAAATGCTGTATACCTCCTCCGTCAATATGTGGAGGAATTTTACTCTCAGGTACATTGACATAAAAAGTAAATCTGTTAGGCATAATCTTAAAATTTTCTTTGAGATATTTATGAAGAACAGGACTTATTTCTTTGCCGTCTCCACGTATTGAATGCCTAGAATTTACACCTGATCTGTGATCAAGATTTCCTTGTTTTACCTTACTAATGTAGGAAAAACATTGTTTTTGTATAAGATCTAAATCTTCTATTTCTAATATTTCTAAGTTTTTACCTGTCACGAGTATATCTTTTTGTAAATATATACATATTTATTTGATAAATATTAGTGGAGAAAAGATATGATTTTTAGTAAAAAATTTGTTCGTCCTAGTGTAGAAGTAGATTGGTACGAACCAAGTGCTGACTTTTTAGCATATGTAAAAGAAAAATGGATTGATACTGGAATTTGTACATCATTTAGAACAAAAACTTTGGATGAAACACAATGCATACTAACAATTACTTCTGAATGGAATGATGCTCACGACCTAGATGCAATATTAACAGATCCTAAATGGGAAGAAGAAAAAGACAAAGAAGTTGCTTGGAACGAAGGATGCGAAATATTGCTTTTAGAAATCAAAAAAGGTGACGAAGTTCTTTTTGAACAAGGTCAATAAGTATAAAATTCTTTAAAATTACTTTCTTTTACACCTTGTAACACGGTGTTCCAGTCTGGATTGTCCTGAAATTTTGTTTGTACTACTACTCTATCTTTAGGTCCACCACAATAAAAACTATGAAATACATCTGTATTAACAAGATATATATCTCCGTTTTCTACTTTTAATTCATCTATATAAGGAATATCTTGATATTCCTCAATTAATATATTTCGAGATTGGCCTTTACCTTGTGCATTGTTATTAACTTTAACTTCTTGCAAATTATTAATATAATTTTCATCGTACCATCTTACCCAATCAGAATCGTTCACTTGTAAAGCAATATTTAAAGCTACTTTACAGTTTATTCCATCTTTATGTATTTTCCATCCTTTACCAACGGGACTGTAAAATGCTTTTTGAATCCATTTATTATCCCATCTTCTTACTTTAAGATCTTTATTGTCCCATACTTTATTCCACATCTCGTTCAATTGGTCGTCGAATTCTATCCAGTGATATCCTTTTTCTGGTGTACTTTTTTGCAAAACACCTGTCAACATTTCGGACACTACATCTTTATTTAATTTTCCTAACTTGTAATAATTCATTTAACCTTCCTTATATATATGGGGACAATATTTTTTAAATAAGTCTACAACATCGGGCATAGCTTTACGCCAATTAGTTGACCTTTGTTTATCTAATACATCCATTACTCTAATAAATTCATGTAAGTGTTTTTCATTACAATGATCTATATATTTCTCTAATAATTTTATTTCAGCTATAGCCCACCGTGTGTATTTTTGATCATCTGAATAATTTTTTAAATTTTCTATGATTTCTTCTTTTGCTTTACGTGGATAATTTCTAATATCTAACCAATTTGGTCCTTCTAAAAATCTAAAGTTTGTCTCGATATCGTATTTCTTGCCAAATTCATATATTCTTTGTACAGCATAAGGACTTGCAATTCCAATACAAGTACTTACATATTCTATTAACATGCCATTGTTTTTGAGAGTAACAATGTTGTTTTCTATTCTGTCAAAATTTCCTGGGTATCTAATTGTGTTATATCTTTCACCAGTATCATCTACACTAATACAAAGAAATACTTCTTTAAAATGCTTCCATTTATCTATCACTTTTTGATTTATTACACTTAGATTTGTATCATATCTTAATTGTATATTTTTTGCAAAATTGCCTTTAATAAGTCTATCTAAACACTGTTGCATTTGTGGCACTATAAGAGGCTCACCACCTGTAAAATAAATATATCTTAAATTAGGCGCCATTGAATCAAATCTATCCCACCAATCATTTCCTTCCCACCAAGGTTCCATACCCTCCATTTTTATTTTATCATGTTTGTCATAATAAAAACTAAATTCTTTTGCTTTGCCTTTTCTGTAAACTCCATGGTTTCTATTATATTGCGGAGCACCGTATCCTATTGCTACCCAATCTTCATACCATTGATTACTGTGTTGCGGACTACACATTATACATTTTTGATTGCAAAGGTTTCCGAAACGCATATCTAAATTAACAACTTTTGATTTTGATGTATCCAAAGTTCCGTCAGCACTTGTAACTAAATGTGCATTTTCAACTTTAGTATATTCAGGAACATCTCTAGTAGTTTTTCTTAAAACTCGTTGACGCTTGCTTATTCCTAAATGGGCAAATTTGTCTTTGTACTTTCCAAATCCTTTAAGATTTCTTGTGCTTTCTTCGCTATCAAAGCAGTTTCTACATCTTTGGGGTTTTATGTTTTGGCTCATTTCTTTTCTATGTTGTTTATGTGTTTCACTATTCATAGCTTCTTCTATACTATGAGTTTTAACATTCATAACATTGCCGTCTTTATCTAGAGCCATTCCGAAATCTTTATCAAAATTTGCTAAACAACAAATTTTGTAATCGCCTTGAGCATCAATCTCAATTTGATTCCATGCTTCAGGACAGAAACTTTCTAAATTAAAATTAGACTTACCTGCACTCAATTTTTTTACCTATATATCAACATCTGTGAGATTGTTTACTATGTCTTGCACTGAAAGTATTTCATTAATACCACTAATAGCACCTCCTGCAAAAAGATGGCCTTCATTGCCTGTTGCTATCCCTTTAAGCAACGACATAGTATTATTTCTATCATCAAACCCATTTATTTTCGAAAAGAATATTCCATTCTGATTTCCTGTATAGCTGCCGTTAATTTTCTGCACATCTTCATATTGTTTTTCTATATATTGATTTTTTGCAGTATCACTTAAAACACTTTCTTTTGATGCGGCTAGCACAGTTCCTATTGCAACTGCTTCTGCACCAATTTGTAAATAATCAGAAATTTGGCTATGGTCAGATATTCCTCCACAAGCAATTAATGAAGCATTAGGATGAACCTGCCATACCTTATCCATCATGTCGTATAATGTAATAGATTTGTTGTATCTCGAAGACACAGTACCAGCGGCTGTTGGACCTTTAAGCATATACGAATCAAAGAAATCTGCACCATATTTTGTTTCTAATTCTATAACACTAAAAACATCAATAGCTTTGTAAATAATTTTTATATCCTTTTCACCTATAATATAATCTAAAGTCTTTTTCAATGTGTCAAACAACTCTATGTCTTTTTCTGATAGCCTATCATTAGGCAGTTCTAATGGTTTAGTGATTAAAAGTTCAATATGAGAATAATTTACTTCTGAAAGTATTCTACGAAACTCTTCTATCATTTTGGGGGCTAATAAACTTTTACTGCCTATACTTACACACAAGTCACTAGATCCTGTTTCCTGATTAAACTTTTTGAGATCTTTTTCAAAACCTTGTATATCTACTTTACCTTTGCTTTTATCTATAAAACATAAAATACTAATGCTTGGCAAAATACCTGCTTTGCTACAAGCAATGGCTAGATTTGCTTCAGATACATGATTCATTGAAGCCGCTAGAATAGGATGTTTTGTTTCTACTATCATATCAAATATATTTATCTACGTATTTAATCCTATAAATACTCTTGACATGTTTGAAATTAATAAGAAGTTAGGTTACTATACTGTAAACGGTGTTGAATTTGATAGCAAAATTCAAGCATGTTTTTTTGCACAGGAAAAAAATGCAAAAGTAAAATGGCATTTCAACGACACAGTTTTTAAAACTTATAATTGGGAAAACGAGCCGCAATTAAGTTTAGATCAACTATACGATTTAAGAGCAAAACAACTTAGAGATACATATGATTATATCATATTAAGTTACAGCGGAGGCAGTGATAGTCAAAATATAGTAGAAAGTTTTATTAGACAAGGTTTGCATTTAGACGAAATAATTGTAAACACAATGGAAAAGGCAAATTATAAGTCCACTATTATTGATCCTAACAATAAAGATCCAAGAAATGCCGCGGCAGAACATTACTTACAAACTATTCCAAGATTAAAAGAAATAGAAAAACGTTCCCCTAAAACTAAAATTACAATTTTAGATATGTCAGATTATTTGTTTGAGTCTTGGTTATCTGCTGGTGATGCAAGTTGGATTATGGATAAGAAAGAAGGTTTAAATCCTTTAAATGTTACTAGGTTTAATTACATACATTTTGACGAAACTAGAAAAAAGTTTGATAGATCAAAAAAACTTGCACTAGTTTTAGGAATCGAAAAGCCAAGAACATTTATACACTCTAATGGAGACTTTTACATAAGATTTAATGATCGATCAACTAATATTATTACCATTGAAAATCACATAAAAGAATACGACAATAGCACAGTAGAATATTTTTATTGGGCGCCTGAAAGCATAGATATTCTTTGTAAGCAAGCACATGTCATAAAAAAATGGTTAGAATTAAATCCAAACAAACAACAATATTGGTATGGCAAAAATATGACTGCTGATTTATTTAGAACAATGCATGAAAGAGAGCTAAGGCCTATACTATATAGCACATGGGATAATTCATGGTATCAAGCAGATAAAGCAACGTTAGATTGGTATAGCGAATTCGATTCGTGGTATATAGAGGGTCATAAGGGTACTAAACACCATGACATATGGAAGCAGGGTATTGATTATGTATCTAAACATGCAAGTAACTTCATTAACAAAGATCACGGATTTGAGGACGGGTTACAGATACATTCAGTCAATTATAGAGTCACAAAAATGGACTCAGAAATAAATGCCGATAAATTATTATGGCATAAGTAATTATATACGTGTTTAACAAAGGAGAAATCTAAATCATGTTTAATAAATTTACAGAAAAACACCCAAGGACTATTGCAAAAATGGTATCTTGGAGAGTGTTGTTAACAATCTCCCATATCATTAATGGATTTTTAGCTACGGGTAGTTTACTTGTGGGTTTAAAAATTGCTGGTTGGGCAACTGTTATCAACAGTACCTTATATTGGTTACACGAAAGAGCTTGGAACTTTTTCAATGCTCTTAGAAAAGAAAATGTCGAAAGAGCTTTTGACGATAGAGAGCCTAGATCAGCTCTAAAGATGATTACATGGAGAGTAGTAATTACTTCAAGTAACTTTTTCATTCCGTTTATTGTAACAGGAAGTTGGGGTTCAGCAACAATTTTTGCAGGACTTGCTACAGCAGTTAATATGTTCTTATATTACGCTCATGAAAGAGTTTGGAACATTGTTCCTTGGGCAAAATCATTAGCAGAAGCAATGGTTGATCCATCTTTAAAAGACAGCCCAAAAAAAGGTAGAAAGAAAGCAGTCACTGCTTAAAAAATGTCTTTTGGTTTTGACACGAAAGACAATTTCTACATAGATGTTAAACCACTAGTTCGCTCAGTAGGTTCTCCTAGACAAGAGTTTGCTGAGCGGGCAAAATCAATTTTACAAAATCATAAAAATTTAATATTAGCATTTAGCGGAGGCATTGATAGTCAAGCTACGTATCTTGCATTTAAAGATGTTGGATATAAAATAGATTGTGCATTTATGCATTTGCCCAAATACAATGACAACGAATATGAAAATGTATTGCGTTGTGTTAAAAAATGGGATATTAATTTAACTACAATTACATTAGACCCTTACAAACTAAAAGATAAAATATTATCTGAGTCTAATAGATTACAAATTCCTCCAAACCAAATCTTGCACAGCATTTTCCTTGAGCATTTGCCTGAAGAAAAAACTTTTGTAGAAGGGTTCAATGGGCCTGATCCATATGTACATGAAGGAAAACACTACATATTAGAATCTGCAAATAGTGTGGAATATGCACGAATAAGGGCCTATAAACAGCGAAATAAGCGTCATACAGCAGTGTTCTTTGAAAAAGACGAACATTTGCTTGCAAGCATAATTAAAGACGGTACACTGACCTCTATGTGCAACGCATGGAATTACTATAAAATCCCGGGCTTATCCTATGACGGAGAAGATCCTATAAGCATAATAAATTATTGGGATTTGTTTATCAAACCTACATTTTATGGAAAAAACTGGGGTAACGATTTACACTATGTTTACAAGTATCAAGGTTGCGAAAAAATAGACTTTATCATAAATGGTATGGAACACGATTACAGTAAAAATAATATGTTTATAGATATCAATAAACTTATGGATCATTTAGAAAACGGCAAAGAAACTAAGAGATATTGGCAGCGTAATCCGAACCAGTAACCATTATATACAATTCATCAAGAGTCATTTCGTGTTGCCGTCTAAAAGGTAATCCATTGTATTTTTTCTCTAATGATTTTTCAAATTCATTAATCAAAGGATCAATATTTTCAAAACCGTGTACTTTCTCTCTAGGTATTACATCTGGAAATTCCTCTTGCCAACCTTGCAATTTACTAGAACTGTTTCCAAGTTTTCCTGGTATTTTATCATTAATCAGTCTATGAAACCATTTCCATTTTGTATGAGCCATCATCATTCCTGGTGTCCATCTTGCCCATAAATGCACACATGGTCGATTGTGGTAAATGTTGTATCTATCAGCAGCAAAATCACTTTCTAATTCAATCGCTACCCATTCAGCTTTTATGCTATAATCATTATGTGGTCTTGCCCAATACATATCACCCATTGACAAAAACGAAAGGCCGTCTACGTAATCAGCATATGTCATACTAGGTAACATTCTCGGGCGATCACATTGTGCATCGTCTGCTACTTGCTCTGCATCATTTTCAAAAAACTTTTTAAGATTTATATCTATAATTTTATATTCTAGATTAAGCATTCCGCATATTGTTACAGCATAACTGACATCATATAAATTTATATCGTCTTCATATCTAACAATAAAAATATTAGGTTTTTCTCCTATTTCTAAAAAACTTTTCAACATTAATTCACTGTCTAAACCGCCACTTAAAAACAAATTTAATTTTTCATCTGGAAAATGGTCTTTAGTGCTTTTAGCGGCTAGTAATGCTTCTTCTTTTAGTGTAAGTATAGGCCTATTCATTTTTTTATAAACAGGCATTAAAGTTTCTTCTGGAGATACTGAACGACTAAACAAGTCACCATTGTCATATTTCCAAGCACTCCAGTTATTTTCGCTGTAATACATCTTGTAGCCTTTCTTGTTGATATTGATATTTACAAATTAACATTAAATTAGTTTGCGAGATTGGGAGCATTATTTTTTAAATTTAAATAATATTCATTTAAAATTTTATCTCTATTTTCAATTAGATCATCTTGGGGAGTATTTAGGTAACTGTTTAAGTCCATTTGTAAATTTGCGGCATTGGCAAAACTGTACCAACTCTCAGGATGCAAATTTTTCTTTTTATTTCTTATTAACATGTTATTTAATTTTTTGCTTATTAGTTGGGCTTTAGGTTTAGTCATGCCTTTATTGTTTGTCCAGATTATTCCCCTTTCATCAAAAGTATATCCATAAAAATCTGGATTCAATTCCATTTTGTTTAACCAATGAGCATCTTTAGCATAGTTTGGAAATAGATGTAACTCTGTAATCATAGCCCAGTCAATAGGAGAATCTTTTTCTAATACTCTAGTACCCCAATCCATTACAGATTGTTCATCTTCATTAGGTAATCCAACAATTAATCCTACATGTATAAAGACATCATTCTTCCAAACTTCTTTACATTTCCATAAATTTTCATATATTTTTTCTTCACTAGCTCCTTTGCCTACTGTTTTATTAGCATTATTATTAAAACTTTCAATCCCAAAAAATGTAGATCTCAGGCCACTTTCATAAAGTAAAGGAATAGTTTCTGGATGAGCTCCTAACAAATCTAATCTACAATACGTTGCAAATTCAATCTTAAAAGGCAGTTTACTATATACCTTATTATAAAGGTATTCTAATTTTTCAATACTATCATTATGCGTGTCATCACTGTAATAATATTTTGTTATTCCATATTCTTCGTAATTTCTAATAAATTCTTCCTTTAAAGATTCTGCATCTCTTATAAAATCTAATTTCTTTTTTCCATTTAATGGAAAACTACAATACGCACATCTAAATATGCATCCTCTAGATATTTCGATTGGTACTGCTTCTCCTTGTATTATGTAATCACTTTTATGCCATTTATGCACATGATTTACAAAATCAAATGCATCTCCTGTTCTATCATAATCAATCACCTCTGCACCAGTATCTAATTTTTTTGATTCTGGTTTTGGACCTTTACCTGCAAGCCAGTTGGTAAAGTCTAGCATCATTGCATCACTATATCCTTCAAAATAAAAATCAAAAAATGTTAAACCTTGTTGACTCCATCTCCAAGTTTTAGCACCACCACACACAAATTTTATGTTAGGATTTGTCTTTTTCCTATACATATTCATAGCCATCATGCCTTCTTTTTCCATGCCAATTGCGTCAAGTGCATCTACAATATACCCTACTGTTCTTACATCATTATCTGTTTTTGGTTTGCCCTCCATAAATGTATTACTCCATCCGATCCACAATGTATCTTTGTCAACATATTTTCTTATTACCTCCTTATAAAATTCTATACCTTTTGTTCTTACTAACCAATGATATCTATCTATAACTTGTACAGTGTAACCATTATCACGCAATATAGATGCTATCTGGTATGCACCCAAAGGTCTATTCAATAAGAAAGTAGTATTATCGCTTTCATTAAAAAATATTTTAGGATTAGTACGGGATGACCCTGTGAAAATAATTATGTTAGCCATTGTAATTTAAAAGCCTATCCATATACTTAATATTGAAATCCATACGTTTTTGTAAACGCTGTTTCCATGTATCAGCTTTAAAACTTCTAACAAATGCGTTATGTTCAAATAAATGTTTTTCTTTAGATTTTATATGCGTCTTATTATATGAGTTACGCATTCTTACGGCATCAGCTAATGAATAACCTTTGTTGTTCACCCAGAAAAAACTATTTTTATCTTGAGGGAAAGTATATCCGTATTTTTCAGGATTGAGATTGAATTTAGAATTCCATATATTTTTCTTGTGTAACCATCTATCTAATGTCAAAGGATATACAGCAGATATATCAAAAGGAAAATCTGGTTTGCAAATTTCTTCTAGCCATTCAGATATTTCCTGCTCTCCATCATTTGGCAAACCTAGCATCCAACTTGCATACTTGATAGTGTCCGGCCATTCTTTTTGTAAAACTTCACCCATTTCTAATATTTTTTCTTTTCTAATTCCTTTTCCAACAGTTTTGTTAGCTTCATAGTTCATACTTTCTATTCCGAACATCACAGATCTAACCCCCATATTATAAAGTAAAGGAATAGTATCTCTATGAGCATTCAATAAATCTAAACGCATATACGAACTAAAGGTAATTTTGAAAGGCAATTTGTCAACAACTTCATCATGTAAAATCCTAATTTTTTTTGGACTATCATTAAAAGTATCTTCTGTAAAAAAATAATCTGTTACATTATATTTTTCATAATTTTCTAAAAATTGATCTTTTAAAATATCTGAACTTTTAAGGTAATCTAATTTTTTACGACCATTTAAAGGATATGCACAAAAAGCACAACTAAAAATACAACCTCTTGCAGTTTCTAAAGGTAGAATCTCTCCATCAATTACCAAATCACTAGAATGCCATGAATGTTTATCATGCACAAAGTCAAAGGATTCGCCTTTGTGATCATGAATTATGTTTATGCTTCCATCTTCGTTTTTAATATGTTCTATGCTATCACGTTTTCCATCCAGATACTCTGTATATTCTACAACCGTTGCATCAGCAAAACCTTCTATGTAACAATCTATTAAAGGAGATGCAAAACCTTTTCTGCCGCTAAATGCCCTAGCTCCTCCCATTACAAATTTAATTTCAGGATTTTTACTGTACACTAACGTTTTTAATTTTTCAATTTCATCTAAGTTTAATAATCTTGTATTTTCTTTAATAGCATCTAATTTCTGTTTGGGCTTTGTTGTCATAAGTCCATCAGAACTTCCAGCTTTAGGTTGTGGGTCATTAAACATGTTTTCTATTCTATAAAACCATGTAGAACCAAATCCGATCCATAGTGTATCTTTATCAACAAATTTATCAAATATTTTTAGTAGTTTATCAAAATCAGTATATACTAACCAAGGAAAACTATCTATCACTTGTACAGTGTATCCTTTTTTCCTTAAAATATTAGCAATTTGGTATATTCCTATAGGCCTCCAATAAGGCACCACGGATATACCTCCACATAAGACTATATTAGCCATTTACTATTCCTAGTTTGTTTTGATAAGTTTGACGATCCAAGCACCTACATCAACCTCCCACCATTTTTCGCCATGACTGTAAGAATAAGGTTTACGATGATGGTTGTTGTGTAGTGTTTCTCCCCAACTAGGTAAAGCCCAAAGCCAATTATTAATACTATCATCTCTAGTATTATAGCGTCTGTAACCGCCCCACCAGTTTGGCTTATGGCCTACGTAATTTACAATGTTACTCATTGCGCCACTGATAATCATTGGAAACCAATGTAGGAAAACCATTAAATAAAATCCACCAACAGCATATAAAAATAAACTCCATAGAGCTATTACACCAAAATAATATTTGTGTAGAAACATATGAAACGGATCGCCTATTAGATGCTTCATTTTCCATTTTACTCTACTTGTATCTAAATCATATTCAAGAGCAAAAGTTTTTAAACCTTGATGTCTAGGACTATGCGGATCTTTTTCAGTATCGGCGTGTCTATGATGATTCATATGTATTGCTACCCATACAATGCTACTACCTGTATTACTTAATGTACCAAGTAAAGTACCTAATTTTATGATCCAAGGATGTGTTTTATAAGACTTATGGGTTAATTGTCTATGAAATGTTACACTTATTCCTAATCCAACATATAAAAAATATCCTAAAATAGGTAATAATATTGTTCCAACAGTGAATCCATATGTATAGTAACCTGCAATAGTACCTAAAATTGAAATTCCCAAAATTAGTTGTGCTACAAATGTGTTGCTTTTTAAATAATTCATTTTGCTACCACCTTACATATATTTACTACAGGATCAAATTCCCACCATTTTTCTTTTGTTGTTAGTTTGCCTAAATTTGCATGATGATTATTGTGCCATGCATCACCCATTATAAACGGCCATAACAAAATGTTATTTGTACTGTTATCCTTTGTATTATGATTCCTATACCCTGCTTTATGAGCAAAAAAATTAAAACAATTTTGGCTGAATTGCACTACTAGTAAAGGTAAAATATATGCAAAATACAAATAATTAAAACCAATTAGCAATAAAAAAAATACAAAACCAATAACAAACAACATATAATAATTATGATAAAATAATTGTTCTTTATTCATAAAATCTTTAATTAAAAAAACTTTAGTTTTTTTATCAGTAGTATCTATAGGTTTAAATCCAAACAGTTTGAATCCAATAGTTTTAGGCCCGTGCGGATCTTTATCTGTATCAGAATGTCTATGATGTATTCTATGAATATATACCCAACCTAAAGGGCTACCTCTGCCTGCTAATATTGCAATTAAAGTAAAAATTTTCCTTATATAATCATTTTTAAATTGAAAACTTTTGTGTGAATAGTATCTATGAAGGGTCATACTTACACCTAGAATACTTAAAATATAAAAACCTGCTACTACTAAAAGTATATTTTGATAAGAAAAGTCAACAAAAAATATACCTAATATAGCTACCAAAAGAGCAAATATTTGTATGTAATTTAGTGTGTTTTCTGTTGATTGTAAATATCTTAGCATACTCATATTTATTTAGAATTTACCTGTCAATTACTGCTCTTGGTGTGTCCACTTTATTGCATGCCAGTCTGGAGTATATTCAGGATCTATTTTATCATAAATTACCCATTGTTTTGTATACTGTATATTACAAGGAAAATCAACTTCATTTACTCCTTTATAAAACATACTATTAGGGTTACGTTTTTTTGCAATGCTGACTCCTGTTCGCGTAAAGTAGGGAATTAAATTTTTATTGTATTCATTAAAGGTAAGTGCAATGGTTTTTAAATTTTTTTGTTTTGCCCATGCAAGTTGTCTCGGTAGTAGGTATCTTCCAACTAAAAACTTTCCCCTATATTTTTTTGGTAACCAGGTTCTAACTCCTCCTAATGCAACATTTTTATCAAAAGCACTTATATGTATTCCAGATATTCCAATTATTTTTTCGTCTTCTAAAAGAACAAAAAATTCTCCATTTCCTTTGGCAAATCTATGGCTAATAAAAACTAGATATGGTAAAGTTTCGGGATGATCTTCCCAATTTTTATGGTACATATTTACATGGGCAGGATCTTCTTTAAAACTACTTGCAAAGATACAAAAGTCTAAGATTTGGTTTTTTGTTAAATCTTTTAAATTTTTAACAACCAAGGATGTATCTTTTCTGCTTGTCCGATTGTGTTCCAAGATCTGTCCCATTTTAATGCCCAATTTTTTAAATGCTCCAAAGGTTTAATGTTTGATCCTATTATTTTACTATATTTTGGATAATTTGTCAACCCTAGTTTTTCATAATTTTCTTTTGATATAGATGCTAAACTACAATGACTAGGATTCATTATAGGAACTGTAAAAAATCTTTCAGAAAAAAAATTTTTGCAATCATCAAGATAATTTATTGTCCAAGGAGTTATAGAAAAATTTATCCATACTTCTACATTTTGAAGTTTTTTAAGATTTTCATAATTTTTTATAAGATCTTTCCAACTAGATTTTCTTCTGAACCATTCATAACTTTCTGCATAACCGTCTACACTTAACATTATTAATACTCTTTTGTATGGTTCCCAAAGTTCTTTTTTGATTTTACCTAGACCATTTGTAATGTAATGTAACTCACAATCTTTCTTGTCAATTTTATGTAATTCATTTAAGATTTTCCAATGAGTTGGATCTATCCAAGGTTCACCTCCTGTGAATCTAATAAAATTTAAAGATGGAACTAATTCTTTTAATTCTTCTATAATGTTATCTTTTAAATTAAAATTACGTATAGGCTTTGTTATTCCAAGATGTTTTCCCCAACTACTACTAAGTAATGGCCCACAATGAGCACAAACCAATTGACACTTGTTGCTCAACTTAAATTGTACTCCTTTTAATTTTACATCTTCTGTAATTGGTAATAGTTCTGTTCTTAAACTTGTAGCTCCATTTCTTTCCAATAAATTACATTGCCAACAAATTTTATTTTTGTCATTTAAATATTTGTCTAAATTATTTCTAAAATCATCATATAAAGGACTTTGCCAAGCATTTTGTATTCCATTGTTAATGTCAGCAAGTTTTACATTACCACTTTCTAATGGACAGCTTATTGTATTTCCATCGTTACTAACAACTAGTATGTTATTAGGGTAAACACATTTTTTTACAGAGGTCTGCATTTATAGATCCTTTGTTTTCCAAAGTCTTCTTTTCGATCGATAATGTAATACTCTCCTATTAAGTTATCCATCTGATCATAAGTTATTGTAGTAAGACCTATTTTTCTATCATATGTAAATATAAATTCATTGCCTAGCTTTAGTTGTCTTTGCAAATACTTTTTCGGTACTTGAACAAACTCTAAAATTCCGCTGTTTAACACATAATCATAGTAACCTGGAATTTTATTTTGAAAATCAGTATCCAAATCAATCACTAAATCTATCCCTTCAATTGGCATTCCCTCTACGGAAAAATATTTACTAGGCTTGTAATACCATAGAAAAGTTTTTGCGCCAGCTCCTAAATCTAACAAAGATCTATTTGGTTCTAAAAAATTTTCTGCAATAAATTTATTTCTTTGCCGCCATGGAGATACTTTTAAAATGTATTCACTAAAAAGTTCCATAATTATTCCATAAAATATCTTTCATAATTATTAGGCAATTCAAAATCATTCCACACACAATCATATTTTTTAATAGATCGTTCAACTAAATTAGTAAATGGTTTATTTAATTCGCAATCCCAAGGAGCTCCTAAACCTAAAGTAAACTTATAATAGTCACTTGTATTATCCATACCATGCGGCCATTCTCCAGCCATTAAAAATGGTTGATTTCCTATTGATGGAGCAAATTGTTTTTTATTTTTATCTAAAAAATATAAAGTATCAGTACTACCGTGTAAAACAATTCTAAATTTAAGTTGCAGTGTGTCAAATTTTTTGCGAGAGCAATCAATATGTATTTTGTTTTTTCCGCCTGGAGGTGTGCTTATTATCATAGCTCTCGGTAAATTTACCATAAATGGTTTTATATATGTTTCTAAATATTCAATTATTTCAGGAAAATCATTTGACTCTTCTGTATATTTTAAAAATTCTTGTTTATTCCTAGATCCCGGTGTATCTACAATTATCGGTATATGATTGCAATTTCTATATCTGTCTTCTATTGAATTTTTTAATTTTGCATGTATTCGTTCGTAAGGTACATCTAATTTAGGTAAGTCAAGAGGCAAAAAAACAATTTTTTTATAATCTAACATGAAGTATTTAATTAGTTTTTTCTTTGTTTTTTACAGGTATGGCTGTACCAAAAACATGATCCCAAATAGGAAAAAATAATGAATAATTACATCTCCAATTTTTGTGATGATTTAAGTGAAACTTTCCTGCACTAAATGGCCAAATATTAAATTTAGAATTATGTTCAATCCATTCTTGTATAAAAGCTGTCCATACATAATATACAATAAATATCCACCATTGTCCTGTTAAGTAACAAAATATTATTGTAGGTATGATTTCTGTAATAATAATGTCCAAGGTACTCATCCAATCATCACTGTACAGAAATATATTTTGCCACATCCATTGAGGTTGTTGTGATGTTACATACTTGTGATGATGCCAATGCACAGTCTTTACGTATGGTAACACATGACAAAGTCTGTGTGTCCAATATAAAACACAAGTCCAACTAAAAAATATTAAAATTATTTTGATTAATTCTTCTATCATATACATACTTATATCCACTCTTTAATCTCATCATAACTGTTATGTGTGTGAAACCTAGCCAAAAACATAATCCGTGTCATGTCATTATAATTTTTCATACTATGCATTACACTGGTGTTAAAAATACAAGGTTTGTCCATACAAAATTTTTCTATGATTGTTAATTTATTTAAATCTTTTGCATACATATATTGGGCATGATAAGGATTCATTTTACCTTTGATGTTACTTTTTTTAGTATTGAAATCATAATTACTATGTTGCATGTTACTTTCATCACAACTATAAAACAAAGTTTCACTGTCCTCGTAATTAAGAACAGGTATATTCAATCCCCATCCTAAATCTTTATGCCCGTCAATATGTGGCATTAAGCCTTCATTAGTTTTTGTAAAATAAAACCTGCAGTTATAAGTTGAGGGAGATTTTTTAAGAAAATTGTATAAAGTTGGACATGTATTTGTCAAATCACTTTTAAATATATTTTTATTTTTTTTGGGAGCTTTAATTTTTCCGAGCTCTATAAGCTCGTTTTTTATGACGTCAATATTTTCTATTTCAACAAATTCATATAAATTATTCTGCATTTCTTTCAATAAATCTTTCTTTAATGTTTACCGGCTGAAAAAATTTATTGACAAGTTCTATAACTTTGTTATTGTCAAAAGTTTGACAACTGAATACATCTAAATAAAAATCACCAGATATATCTACAAAATGACAACAAATATTGCTTGTTTCTATTAGCTGAACTAATGTCCAACCAGCTTTCTCTTTATCGTGGGTTGCAAAGTGTTCTACAATAGGATCCCCATATGCAACCATTTCAATATCTTTTACTAGTGTTTTAGAAAAATCTTTTATAACAGCAGGATCTGTTATTTTTTCTTTATTACCTTGTTTACAGTCAAGTACTAAATGGTATCCCCATATCATAATATTGTTCCTACCAGATGCAATCTATCATTTTGGCTTGCATTTATCGCAGTATGATATTTAGTAGTATCTGTAACCCACCAAGTATTATGTGGTAAGTGCTGTATTTCCTTTTCAATTATCATATAGCAACCAAATTCATTTGTACGCATAACATAGTGCAGTCTTTTATGCAAATCGTAATGCCAAGACAAACAAGTCTTAGGTTTGCTTGTCATTATGCGTATTCTTCCTATCTTAAAATGTTGTTTAATCTTTATATATACACTTTCAAAAACTGTTCCTTTAAAAATTGAACATAACTCTGTAAAATCTTCTTCTTTGTATTCAATTTTTGGTGTTTTTGACGTATGTCTTCCTTCTGTACTAAGTGCATCACTCCAGTCTTTGATTAAACTTCCTGCTCCTAGTAAATAATTGTCCGGATCATCTTTTGTACTGTTTAAACAAATTTGTCCATCTTTATTTTCTAAATTAAGAAGTTTGTATTCATAGTATAAATTATGCACAGGTAAAAAATTTATTTTTTCAAAATGGGACACTATGCTATCTCCTTTAATTTTGCTGGTAATGTTTTGTCTATTTTTACAAGCCAAGTGTCATATGAAAAAATTTCCATTTTCTTTCCTTTAGGTCTTTGTTTAGCCCATTTAAAATCAAATGCAATTAATTGTCCATTATTATGTGTAAGGTTACTTAGGCTTCCATTTCGTTTATATACATTTTTTTCTTTAAAAAAAGTGTACATTTCAATAATTTGTTTTTTTATATCTGGTACGTAAATTAAATATTTTTTGTTATTATAACTGTCTAACAGACATGGTCCATAATACTTTTGTAGGATTTCTTTTTTTGCATAATCTATATCGATCAATTCAGGCACCCATTTTGATTTTAATTCTTGTAGCCAATAGATTTCGTTTTCAAAAAATTCTGTTACTTCATCATTTTTGTATTCGTGTTGTGTGCCGTTGACTGTAACTGATCCTTCATGAAAAGACCTCTTAATAATATTTGCATCATAATCAATCTCAACATCAACAACTGTGCCAACACCATCATGTTTTGTAGTATACTTTTGAAACATTATGAAAAAAATCCTGTTAAACTTCTTCTACTATTTTCTCCTGCTGTTGAATCAACTCTTTCTACTTTATGAACAATTTCGCCTGTAGTAATCATAAGTCTATTTGGTAATGGAGCAAAATATCTTCCGTGTCCGGGAGTCATTATCATCTCGCTTTCTGTTTTTAAATTCCAAGTTCTACTTCTTGCATTATATTCTCTACCTAACATATCCTCTAAAACAGTGCCTGGCATTTTTCTAGTTGGTTTCATTTTTGTTTTAGAATCTGCTATCATAAGATTTCCGCCCCATGTATGCCTCCACTCATCGTGTATGTAAAAACTATATGCGCCTCCACCTAAAGCACCATCACGATGCCAACTTAGCTCTGATCCTTTTAAATATACATGTAACATACAACTAATTTTCTCAAATTTTTCCTTTGGAAGGCATGTTTTATTTTGTGCTATAAAATCTATTAGTTTATGTATAAATGGTTCAAAATTATTATTCCAAGGTAGTTTATGTGTCCAATATTTGTTTTCACTTTTGTAAATATCACCAACATTTAATTTATAAACTTTATCATCACCTAGTTGTAGTCTTACCATTTTTAAACATTCGCTTTGATCTCTTACTTTAAGCAATGTGTCATCATCTAAAAAATTATCAACTATTGTAATGTTTTCGTCATTGTATGTTATTTGCATCTTGTATTTCCTTTGATATACATATTCTATTAATTATTCCAGATCGATTGTATGAATTATATTTTTCGGCATTAGACAAACCAAATATTACTGTGTCACTTTTATCTAAGTTATATTTGTTACATATTGTTTTTTGTGTTTGTTGATATTTTTCTAATGTGTATGATAATTTAAATTTGTTTAAGAGTTGTGTATGCAGATTAATACTATGATGATTTAAGTAAGACCAATTATTAAGTTCTTTATAAGGACTATTTTTATCATACCTGTTAAATTGTAAACCTATTCTATTTGATCCTGTATTATAGACTTTACTTAAACTAGTAGCAATACTTTGTATCTGTATACAATCAATGTTTATTTTTCCTATAGAACTAATATTAAGATAAGCACAATCTATGAGTAAATTAATTTTATTAGCTACGCATGTTTCTAGTATTTCGTAAAAATTTTCATGCACATTACCTGTAGCACTAAATGGTAGACTTAATATTAATGTTTTGTACATTGGAACTTGGTAAACTGTATCTACTTCTTTGCATCCATTAGCCTTATGAAAAGGGTATTCTCCTTTAAGAACAAAAATATTTTTTATTCCAAAAGTTATATACCAGTCAAGAAACGCACCAGTGACACCGTCTACTACATTGACAAACTTGTATTTTCCTAAACCTTGTAATTGCGAATATTTGTATTCACTTAATTTTAATTTATAAGTTGATACAAATTTATTCACATTTGCATATGTCATACTTTCATCATTACTGTTCCAAAGGTCGCATGACTTAACAAAGTTATATACATTACTGTCAAAAATAGCTCTTGCTCCTTTAATCATCAGTAACCCTACAAAAATAACTTAAAGCAAATTTAGGACTAGTAGATCCTTTGCTGGTAAAATCATTGCTACTATGTAATTGTGTGCAATCAAAAATAATTATATCGCCAATATTCCATTCATAAACACACTCTACAGAAAGTCCATGTAAATTATTATACGGTAAATGTGTAAGAAAATTAGTATATTCATTTATGCTCATATTCCTATTTGTAAAATTCTCTAATGTAGAGTAATCTTCTAATTTATAATTGTAATCAGTTTTAGATTTTTTAAAAAGCGGTCCTTTCCAAAACATGCATGACTGCCCATACCATCTCTGTTTAAATAAAACTGTATAACATGGCTGATCTTTTGAACTTTGTGTAAGTGGTACAACAATGTTTTTGTAAGGAAGTAAATTATTTACTTCTTCCTTGCCTGTATCAGTATGCACAAAAAAAGGCATACTTGTTTTAAAATAATTTCCTCCGTGTTGAGTAAACTTATGGGGCAAAACTTTTTGAAATTTTTCTTCAAGCCAGTTTTTGTATTCTGAGTTTGCCGAATATTTCCAATTTACAATACTTCCTAATTTATTTACAGGTACAGAATTTTCTTTTTCTCTAATAATTTTTTCAATTTCATCTTTGCTGAAAAAATTTTTTATTACTTGCGAGTCAGATTTAATTTTTTTAAGTTTATCTATTCTATCATCGTCAAACATTATGTCTTGCGGTTTACTGTATAGCATCTTCCATCTCCTTATGCACATGTGACGATAATGGATTTACTTTATTGATAAGACAACTTTCATTGAAAATATTGTAACCCATTTCACTATCATATAGACTTTTATTTGTTTTCAAATAATTTACTACATGTTTTAATTTATGAATATTTTTATATCTGTTTTGTATTTTATCTTTTATATTCTTGTTTAAATTTCTTATGTCATAATAACTAGGCTGATCTAAAATCCTAAAATACTGTTTTGTTCTAAAAGCAGGATGGCTGATCTTTTCCCACCAATTTACAATTTCGTCAAGCTGTAAAGCGTTTGCATATTGAACCACTGTATGTGGTTCAGTGTGTGAAAATATTTTAGGATACTCTTTATTAAGTTCTATTAAATGCTTAATATTATCGTTTACATCATTCCAAACACTGCCAGCCCTAATAGATTCACATAATTCACCTATTCCGTCAACACTGCTAAAAATTTTTACTCTTTTAAAATTTTTAAATATTTCAAGTTTTGTTTTATCTAGAGGAATAGTATTATTTGTAACATTTATAATAGTAATATTTTGTGCATAACCTTTATCTATAAACTTTTCTAACATATACCAATATTCTTTGCTATAAAAAGTTTCACCTCCAGTGCTTTTAAGATATTCTAAATTTTTAAACACACTAAAATCTAAAGCATCAATGTCTGTTTTATGCAGGCCTCTTGCATATAAATTTTCCCATCTTGATGAATCAATCTGTTTATATTTTTCACGAATAGGAATATACATTTTTGTTTTCATGCTATCGTTTGGATTACACATCACACATTGTATGTTACAAGTATTTCCAGTGTTTAATTCTAAATATTTTAATTCGCCGTATTCTCCTTTTATTCCTAATTCATTTACTCTAGTACGCATACTAGGATAACCTACTTTTTCATGCTTCCAACATGAATTACAACTATCAAAATTTTCGTTATTTTTTAACGCATTTTTTGCAGAAATTCTGTGTTCATCTTCAAAGATATTAGATAAATTTGACAGGCTTATACGATTTAATTTGTTTCTAGAAAAATGACAGCAGGCCTTGCTAGAAGCAAGGTTATCTTTTTCTGGGTAAAAATATAAGCCATGATCAAGTAAACTACATTTCATCAAACATAAACCTATTTTCTGGAAAAATGTTTTGAAAATTTAAATTGTTTTTTTCATCGTATTCTTCAATCCATTTTTTTGTTTTTTTAATATGATCTAAATTTGGCTCTAAATTTGTAAACGACTTAGCCATTTTTAAAATATGTTGCTTGTACTTTTTATGGTTTTTAAAATCTTGTGTTTGTATAATATCTATTGCTTTGTTCAATCTACTTCCCCAATGACGCATATAAAACATTTCAGGTTTAACAATATAATTATAATGTGGTTCTATATCTCCATATCCCATATTGTCTAAATATTTTACTATTTCTTCACAATAAATTAAATTTAAAATATTCAATGCAATATTTGCTCTTACTTTTGTAACACCAGGTGTTTTCATGTTAAATTTATTAAAAAAACTTAACATGTTTTTTTCAAAATTTTCCCATTTTAAATTTGTTCTCTGGTATATTTGCTTATCCCCAATTCCGTCTAAGCTCACTCTAGGAAATATTGTATGCCCTACATCTAAAACTTTTTGTATTGCATCTTCAAATTTTTTCCTATGAGCATCACCATAATAAGTATTTGTACTAAAGGTCAATTCTTTAACGCCAACTTTCTCAGGACTGTGTTTGACAAGTAAATCTACTATATCATAGAATTCAGGTTGTATAGCAGGTTCACCACCTAAATACATAATACAATCTAAACTTTCTATATTATTTTCAAGCCAATCAAATATAACTTTTTTCATATAATCTGCAGAAACTTTTTGATTTTTAGTAACATATTTTGGCAAACCAACTTCATGCTCCCATAAACTACTACACACACTGGCACAAAACACACATTTTAAATTACACAAATTACTAAATTTTAATTCAATAACTTTAGGAGAATTTAAAATTACAGAATCTGCATTTTGCACTTCATAGTTTCTTTTTAATGCTTTTCTATAACTCATTCCTCCTTTATCTTCTGCTGTGTAACAATCTTTGCAGTTACTATGTCTTATACCATTATATAAAGATTTACGTATATCCTGTTGGGTAGGTGTGTTGAAAAAATCATTTACTTCTTTTTCATTTTGAAACCACCTATATTCACTTCTAGGACATATTCGCCACATTCCATAATCAACATTAAAACTAAACCATGTCCAAGGATATGTGCAAATAGTATCTAAATTATTCATGTTAAACTTTTCTCTTGGGTATCTTAGAATCTGCTGAACTGACACAACTTTTTGTAATACACGTTTTTGGCTCTTTAAATAAGGTAAAACCTGTTTCTATGTTACCAAGAGGTGCATCATGGCACGAATAACTTCTTTTTACAGAACCGTCAGGCTCCCGTATTATTATTCCGCTAAAACCGGCGTTACACCGCCATCCTTCGAAATTATTGAAATTAAAGGCATTAAAGCGTTCTGCTTGGTCCATATACCACTTTGTTCCTTTAGAGTCTTCTAATTCTACCTGCATGTGCCAAGGCACACTAGCATCATTTTTTCCGGTTATTCCTGCGGGAACTTGAAACTGTGGTCGTGGACGGTTATTCCAAATACGTTTCGCTTCGGTGAAGGCTCTTTGCGGCATTCCGTTCCAGAGTCTTTCGAGTTGTTCTTTTTTGTATCCATCAACCACTCTTGAGGCTGTTGGATCGGACTGAGGTTTAAGAGTAACATTGATACCTCTTTCGTGGAAGAAGAGAGCGTTTTCCCAATCTCTTTCAAACCATTCTGGAACCATAACTTGATTAATTGTAATTTGTACATCGTTCTCCTGACATAAGTTAAGTTTATCTGCAAACTCTTGCATCTTTTCTTTTGTATTTACATGTTCTGTATGAAGGCTTGCTGTAATACTTGCACGATGAAAAGGTTTTGCATATTCTACATAAGTCTCAAACCATTTAATAGGTCTGGAACAATTAGAGGTCATATGTATACTAGTGTAATTAGTATTGCTGACGTCATCAGCCAAATATTTAAGGATGTCAAGATATCCTGGGTGAAACGTAGGCTCGCCACCAGATAAACTAAAATGAAAAGAATTAAAACCGTTGTCACGTGCTTGCTCCTTTATACTGTCTATAGTGCGTAAACATAGTTCTGTTGGTCTATGATCTTTCCTATCGCTTCTTGCATAAGGCCAACAATACGAACATCTATAATTGCAAAATCTTCCTAATAACCAAGATACAGTAAATAGATCTCTATATAAGAGAGTTCGTTGACCTACACTTACAATATCCTTGAAAGGTATTTTTGTAAAGTCATAATTGCTCCATTTTAAATCTTCAGACATACCTTTATACTAACACATTTATTGTTGCAAGTCAATAAATATGTCCTTCATCTCCGGAAATGTTTCTGCAAAACTTATACCTCTTTGCTGATCACATAATTGTAAAAATTCTTGCATTTCTGGTAAGCGTCTGCTCCAGTCTTCGCTATCCATAAAACTTAAAATTCCTTCTAATCTTTTGATTCCATATTCTGCTGTGCGCCATTGAGCAAAATTTACTTTTCCTTTATGCCAACTAGGAATTCCTAGCTCCCAGTTCTTTTCCCACCAAGGATACCATGATTCATATTTTTTATGGCATTCTTCTTTAAACCATTTAGGCAAAACTTTGACATTAAGATGACCAGGCCAATAAACAAAGTGTTGACTTATACCTCCTGCACCAAATGGCCACATGTTTACTTTTTTAAAATTCTGTTCTAATTTCCATTGTATCAAATCAGGTAGATAGTAAATGTTTAATGCCTGAACGGCTGTAGCAATAGTCACTTCAACATTATCTGTTGTTTGTGTATCTAAAAGATGAAATACTTCTTCTTGGCGTTTCCAATTACTAGGGTACCTGATGTAATCATTCATTTGTTTAATACTATCAATAGAATAATGAAATCTTACAAGTTTAAATTCCTTCCATAAATCAAATAAATCTTCTCGCCATTCTACACCATTAGAATTATATCGAAGTTCAAGATCTTTTGCATAACCCATTTTAATAGCATGTTCAAGGATTTCGTAGTGTTCTTCTATAATTAAACTTTCGCCACCAGCAAAATAAATCTGTTGCATACTTGGCATTTGTTCGTAAAACTGTTTCCAAAAAGTAGGATTTTGTTTATGCCAATTGTAACTACTTCCGTTAGTAGAACCTTTATCTTTCCATTGCATTATTTCTTTTAATGACTCATTTTTTACTGCTGGAAAAATTGCTTTGTAATCTTTTATCCAACCACTACTGTCGTGTGGCGAACACATTACACAAGCAAGTTGACATTTAGTTCCAAAACGCAAATCTATATAAGCTAAATTAGGCGGCACACTTCCATCTGCATTTGTTTCTTGTAGAATTTTATCTACATCTACACGTTTACTCCAGTAATCTGTTTCCCACATGCGTTTACTACGATGCCCTGCATCTTCTTCTTTATAACACTTGAGACAACTAGGAGGTTTTTCACCGTTTAACATCTGTAGCCGAACATTTTTCATATATTCACTGTTCCAAGCAGTCTGAAAATCACTTACATTTAAGTTGTTAGGCCTACCTTCATCATCTTTTAATATACCTACTTGGCCTCCATACTTTTTATCATTAGTTGGCCCTACGCTACTTGCGTTAGCAGTACAACAGACTCTCATTGAGCCATCAGGCCTAGTACTTAAATGTACCCATGGTAGCAAACAAAATGTATCACTTACTTTATTTTTCATCGAATATGTCTTTATATTGAGGTACTATATCTAAAATGCTTTGATTTCTTATTGTGTCAAGTTTTTTAGTGTATTCTACAAAATTTGATAATTTATCACTCTCATCTTTTGCATTCATGTAGTTACTTATACTGTCTAAAATTGAACATGCACGTTTCTTGGTATTATCATCATATGTTTCAAACTTTTCTTTCCAATCTTCATAATGAGCTGTGATATCTTTTTTGGTATTACTAGGCAAAACTCTTATACTACTGTACCAAGGTTTATGACAAACATGATGCGTAATAATTTTTGTTTTTCCTTTGTTTATTTTTTTAAAATTTTGTTGTAATTTCCAAGAAATAAATTCAGGCACATGATAGACATTTATATTTGTAACAGTAAAAGCAATCCAAGCTGAAATATTTTGGGGCATACTATCGATTTTTTGTAAGTTTTTTTCTATAGCAGACCATTTAGAAGGATATCTTTGGTATTCTTGGACTTTACCATATCCGTCAATACTTGCACCTATTCTTATAAGTTTAAATTTTTCCCACATAGGTAAAACTTTGTGAGGAATATTTGTTAAATTTGTATTATATTCTATAATAATATTTTTTGCAACACCTGCATCAATACACTTTTGTAAAAATTCATAATGACGCTCAATTAACAATGGTTCTCCACCTGCCATAT
>CEVG01147752.1_pt1 | contig 25474 bp, 9 predicted proteins | sample 356511 | NCBI WGS metagenome assembly CEVG01 (sample SAMEA2623426, study PRJEB7988) | marine metagenome | biome: marine biome (ENVO:00000447); feature: surface water layer (ENVO:00002042); material: "saline water (ENVO:00002010), including plankton (ENVO:xxxxxxxx)" | depth 5 m | reverse complement strand
GAAGGCACCGAACTGGATGGTGTGGAGCATGACATGGATCAGAGAGATCGACTGAGATATTCAAACGTCGTAAAGGAATATTTGAATGACCTTTTTGGTCTTGAGGTGACTTTTGATAATATCGGGTACTCTGGTTACTCCAATGATGAAATTACCCGCGACACTGTCGAGTATTGCGAGAAGAATGAAGTAGATGTTGCTGTAGTGCAGTTTTCCCACCCCCAGCGGTGGTCATACTACAGTCAACTGAATGAACGCTGGTTCAGCATGGATCAGTACGAACATTTCTATGGTTGCCACCCAGAACACAAAGTAATCGAGATTTGTGAGTGGTGGGACACCAATGTCAAGTCTAGAACTCTGTATATCGATAATTTTTACAAAAACGTCTTTTTGCTTGAGCAATACTTCAAAGTAAAGAAGATTCCCTATGTTTTCCTCCAGTTAGAGGAATGGACACCCAAAGAACTCGAAAGTTGCAATACTATCTGGAAAGAGTTGGTAGAACACAAGGATGTCAAGGGAGTGACTCCCTCACAAGAAGAATTCTGTAATCGAGACTATTACGTCGGAGAAACGGATTCTATTTGCCCTACATGGTGGATGGAAGACGAAGAACTGATGAGGGAGTACAGAACCCTTGATCAGCGAGATGAGAAGACAGAATTTGCCACTGGCGACGAGGAAGACACTCACCGCTGGTTGGGTGGATGGCATCCGGGTAAGAACGGGCATATTGCGATTGCAAAGTGGATTATCCAGGAAATGACTTCTGATGAGAAACTGCAGCACCTATTCCCAGGCATATGAACAGAGAGGAGTTATTTGCTAACCAAAAGGACAATGCAATCTGTGCATACCCGTTTTTCAACGTCAGGAACGGACAATCGCATGGATATGCTCCATGCTGCTGGGCACACCGCCAACAACTAGTCAGTCCCATAACTGACACTGTTTTTGACTATTTTGATAGTCCAGAGGCAGTTGAGTTGCGTCGTGGGATGTTGGCAGGCGAAATCACCAATCAGTGTCAAGCAACCTGTCATATTTGCCATATGAGGGAAAAGGAGAGTGGTACATCACCTCGTTTGATGATGCCACTCGATCCCAAGATATTTGATCTATACAATGACGATGGAACGTATAATCACAATCATGATCCAAGTCTGCCGCCAAAAATCAATCTAGAACTCAATTTTTACGGTAACTACTGTAATCTAGAATGTTACGGTTGCCACCCGTCAGATTCGACGACTAGGGAGAAGAGATTAGAGAAACTGTCAGAATTGCGGGTTTCTGAGGGAAGAGACGATTGGTTTACCCGTGAGCAGGATGATGTTGCCTGGTTGCCTACAGATCTGCGAAAAGTTGACCCAGAGCAGTTTCAACGCCTCGTAGAAGACATTGTGGACAATGCTGACCGTGTTGGTGCAATGGGGTTCTGTGGGGGCGAACCAATGCTGATGAAGGCACACTTTCAAGTTTTGGACGCCCTAGTCCTTGCAGGAAAGTCAAAAAAGATGAAATTGAACTATGTCTCGAATATGACTCTATGGGACATGAAAAAGATGGAAAAATACTTTGAAGCGTTCAATTGGATCCATTTGCAGTGGAGTTGCGATGGACTGGGCGATAGAAACCATTATTTGCGATATCCGACTGACTGGGACGAAACTTGGGCGAATGTCCAAGCGATGCTGGATTATTGTAAAAGATCTGGTAGGGGTTCAATGCAGGCGACATTTACGCCTTCCCTGTTGAGCGTTTTCAAAATCAAGGAAGTATTTGAGTTCTTTGAAAAGCATGGACTGAAGGAGCGTCCATTTACAATCTATAACCGATTAGAAGACCCACACTTCCTAAAAGTCAATAATCTGCCAGAACCCATCAAAGAACAAATCTATGATGAGGTAAACAGCGTAAGTGAATCAGTTGCCTTGGATATGATGAGACCTTGCGAACCTGGGTCATGGGAGATTGCAAAAGAGTATTTTGATGACCTTGATAGAACCCGAGGAACCAATTGGAGACAGACTTTTCCCGAACTTGACGGGTACTAAATAATATCGTATTATGCCTATTAGGCATATGCCTTATTACAAATTGACCTACATGTATGGCTAAAGGTTTCAAGGTGGTGACGACTCCGCCTGAAGGTGAACAGACCAAAAAGTCGGATGAATTTTCCATTGAAGCCGCAAGAGAGATGGTGAAGGGTAAGACCTTTGTCTTCTGCCTTCCTGGTCGCGGTGTTTCATATATCTTCCTGAAAAACTTTGTGCAACTCTGTTTTGAGATTGTGCAGCAGGGGGGTGCTATTCAAATCTCCCAAGACTATTCTTCAATGGTCAACTTTGCCCGTTGCAAGTGTCTTGGTGCAAATGTCCTCCGGGGTCCAGATCAGGAACCTTGGGATGGCAAGCTCCAGTATGACTATCAACTGTGGATTGACAGCGATATCGTTTTCGGTCTTGAACAGTTCTATCGCATCCTTTGGATGGACAAAGCACTTGCTGCTGGTTGGTATGTGACTGAAGATGGCAATACCACTTCTGTTGCCCACTGGTTGGAAGAGGATGACTTCAAGAACAATGGTGGTGTCATGAACCACGAGATGCTTGATGGTATCCAGAAGCGTCGCAAACCATTTACTGTTGATTACACCGGTTTCGGTTGGTTGCTAATCAAGAAGGGTGTGTTTGAACATGCTGATATGAAGTACCCCTGGTTTGCCCCACAGATGCAGGTCTTTGAATCCGGGGAGGTTCAAGATATGTGTGGCGAAGACGTGTCCTTCTGTCTCGATGCCAAGAAAGCAGGTTTTGAGATCTGGTGTGATCCTAAATGCCGTGTCGGACACGAGAAGACGAGAATCATTTGATTTTATAGATATATCAAGTGGTTACGCTAATATGGACCGGTACGACATCTTTGTTGAGGGTCACAGAACCCATCACGCAATTAGCGAAGAAGAAATGGAAGAAGTGACGCAAGACCTTGCTGACGACTTCTACCAGACCGGTACTCCCCATCCAGAAAGCGTAGACGTGATATATGTCGGAACAGATGATGAATAAAGGAGGGGTCGAAAGACCCCTTTTTTTGTGCTCTAAATAAATACAATGGCAAAATAGTAGGTCGCGCAGTGCCTCTTCAGAGAACATCGCTACCTTTCAAAGACATTTCACTGTCTTTCAAAAGGCATCCGGTCACTAACGATATTATTCCTCTGAAGAACGAGGACGCTATCAAGCGGTCTGTTCAAAACCTGGTACGTATCCAAATAGGCGAAGTCTTCTTCAATAACCTACTGGGAACTAGGATTACAGGATCTTTATTTGAACTCGCTGATGGGGATTATATCGACCCCATCAAGACTGAGATAGAAACTACTATCGGTAACTTTGAACCTAGGGTCAGACTTACCGATGTGAGGGTCGATAGTTATCCCGACAGAAACGTCCTCGATATAGCAATTGATTATGACATTGTGGGGCAGAATGCTCCATCACAAAGTGTATCATTCATCCTCGAACCCACCAGGTTATAATGGCACTAACCCAATTTACCAATCTGAACTTTGAGGACATCAAGACCTCAATCAAAGACTATCTGAGGGAGAATAGTAACTTCACAGATATGGACTTTGAGGGGTCTAACCTCTCAATGCTCATCAACGTACTTGCTTATAACTCGTACAGTACCGCCTACAACACCAACATGGCGGTCAATGAAACGTTTATAGATTCAGCAACGCTAAGAGAAAATGTTGTATCTCTTGCTCGTAATATCGGTTATGTACCTCGCTCTGTCCGTGCGGCGCGTGCGGTCGTAGATATCGATATCGCTGACCTGCCCACCACTACTGAGACGGTCTCTATTCAACCTGGCGTCATCGCTAACGGTTCTGTCTCTGACGTAAACTATATCTTCTCTATCCCGGAACAGATCACCTTCCCTGCAAGTGATGGTACAGCAGGTGCTTCTATTGAGATCTATCAGGGTCAGTACCTAGAGAACACCTATACCGTCAACGACTCACTGCCTAACCAGAGATATATTATTCCCAACAATGGGGTGGATACGTCTACTCTGAGAGTAAAGGTAAAGAACAGTGCTCAGGACAACACCGTTACTGAGTATAAGTTGGTTGACTCTATTGTTGGTGTTACTAGTGCCTCCAACATCTATCTGATCCAAGAGACCACTGACGAGAAGTATGAGATCCTCTTTGGTGATGGTGTCTTTGGTAAGAAACTCCAGTCAGGCAATGTAGTCACTGTTGGGTATATCAAGACCAACGGCAAGGCAGGAAACGGCGTTCGTTTCTTCAACTTTGTCGGAACGATGAAGGATCAGGACGGTGCCACTGAAAGTGGATTCTCCGCAAACCTGTTTACCGCCACTCCTTCTGAAAATGGCGACTCTATCGAGTCACTGGAGAGTGTCAAGTATTATGCACCCCGCCTGTATGCCGCTCAGAACCGTGCTGTGACGGCAAATGACTACGAGGCAATCCTACCCTCTCTTTACCCCAACATCGAGTCTGTGAGCGCCTATGGGGGCGAAGAACTGACTCCTCCACAGTATGGTCGGGTATTCATTGCTGCCAAACCCAAGAACGGTTTCTTCCTGTCTGATCTGACCAAGAAACAACTGCTTGCTTCTCTTCGTAATTACACGATTGCAGGTATCCTGCCATCTTTTGTGGACCTGAGTTTCTTGTATGTTGAGGTAGATACTTACGTATACTACAACACCAATTTCGTTGGTGATATTGATAACCTCAAGTCCAATGTAATGAACTCCCTCACCGTCTACGGTGGTGGACGTGAGATCAACCGATTCGGTGGTCGATTCAAGTACAGCGGCATCCAGGCAACCATTGATGGTGTGGACAACTCCATCACCTCTAACATCACCCTGGTCAGGATGCGTCGTAATCTGGTTGCCAAGATCAATCAGTTTGCACAGTATGAGATCTGCTTCCTGAATCCCTTCTACTGCTCTGCCAGTTCTTACAACATCCACTCCACTGGGTTCAATGTCTCTGGTGTGGTTGGAACTTGCTACTTCTCAGATAACAAGGTCACTGCCACCACTGGTGACCTGTTCCTGTTCCAGATCCTGGAAGATGATCGTGTTCAAGTGATCAACTCCAAGTTTGGACGGATTGATTATGAGAAAGGTGAGATCATTCTTGAGACGGTAAATATCACATCCACTCTGGCAGAGAACAACATCATTGAGATTGAGGCAATCCCCCTGTCGAATGATGTCCTTGCTAGGAACGAGATGTACCTCTCGTTTGATGTGGCAAAGAGCAACATCTACATGCGTGTAGACAGCGTTGCAACTGGCAACAACAGTTCTGGTTCAAGGTTCCTTTCTCAGTCTAGTTACTTTGCTGATAAGAAGGTTCGTGGAACCATTATAACTACTACTGCCGGTTCTAATCTAATCGGTTATGTGAACGGCGAAAAATATTATGGTGATTACCACGTTATGCCTGACGGGACCAAGATGACTGGTTCCTCTCATGCTCCCGGAAGTAAGTTGATTACATCTTCACCAGTGGTCACTACCACTCTTGTTAGCGGGAGTTCTTCCTCCAGTTCCTCGTCACCATCATCTAGCGGATACTAATAAACGTGATTGAGACCTCTCTTACCCGAGTCAAAATTCATGAGGTAGTCCAAAGTCAGATTCCTGAATCTATTGATTCGGAGAATCCGCTTTTTGGAGAGTTCATGAAGCAATATTATCTCTCCCAGGAGTATCAGGGGGGATCGGTTGATATTGCAGAGAACTTAGTTGAGTATAAGAGTCTTGATGTTCTGAACAACACGAACCTGATTGGGTTCACGTCAGTTAGTCAATATGTTGGTGGTAGAGATGATGTCATCTATGTGGAGTCAACCAAGGGTTGGCCTGGGTCCTGGGGTCTGCTGAAGATCAACGATGAAATTATCACATATACCGGTATAGGCACCACTTCCTTCACAGGATGTCAGCGTGCCTTTAGTGGTATCGAGAATAACTATAAGACTAATCAACCTGAGTTCCTTACTTTCACTAATAGTGGACTGGGAACTCATGGTGCTGGGGCGCGAGTTACCAACCTCAGCAACGTTTTCCTCAAGACGTTCCTCAAAAAACTCAAGAAACAAGTTCTGCCAGGGTTCTCTGAGCGCCCACTGAACGAAAGAGTCAACCAAAGCACGTTTATTCGCCAAGCGAAAGACTTCTTCCGCACAAAAGGCACGGAAGAGTCCTTCAAAATCCTCTTCGGTGCGCTTTATGGCGAAGAGGTTGAGATGCTTCAACCCGCTCGGTACATGATTCGTCCGTCTTCTGCGGACTATCTGACCAATGATGTCATTCTGGCGAAAGCAAAGTCGGGCAATGCCCTGAAGATTGGCGGTCAGACCATCAGTCAGGGTGATGGAACCAGCGCAAGTGTGTATTCTGTCGAGTCTACGATCGTAGGCATCCACACTTACTACAAGATCAGTCTGTCAAAGGACACTACCTTTGGCGCATTTGAGCAGATCAATAAGACATATGTAACCCGTGAGATCCCTTCCGGCGCAACGATTCTCGACGTTGACTCTACAGTCGGTTTCGCTACAGCAGGATATATCTCCCTGGATGGTGAGACGTATGAGTACACAGATAAGACTTACACCCAGTTCATCGGAATTACCTCGACCACAGCAAAAACCTCAATCGGTTCTACCATCACTTGGGGTGTTGCTGCCACATCCTATGAGGATGGAGACGTTGAAAAACCCGTTGAGGTTGAAGTCGTAGGTATTCTGTCCAAATTTGTTGGTTCTTCACTGAACCAGCAACGGGAAAGCGTCCTCAACGTCAAGCAACTCGGAAACGTTGAGACTGATGCCCGGTTTACCACCTGGATCCAGAACTCTTCTCCCAAGCACACTCTTGTGGGGTGGAAGTTAGTTGGTACTGGCAAGTACCAGTTGGATCTGAGCAGACCTCATGACTTCTCTAAAGAAGACAAACTTGATGTTGTAGATCCTGATAACAATGTCAATCCTGCAACAATCACCAGCATCGTTGACAGTCACAGCATTGTTGTCACCACTGCGACACTGAATACCAACATCACCTACTTCATTCGTAGGAATCTGAAACTTCAGGACAAGTACACCGCTGATGTTCAGGCAACCTACAGGGGTCCTGACGATTCAGTGTATGTGGCATCTAACAGTCTGCCACACTGGACGATGAATGCCTCTAAGCGTTCTCGTACACTGTATCCATACCTGCAGCAGTTTGGTACTGAACTTGAGATCATTGATCACCACTTTGCTGATGGTGATATTGTCACATATGCCAAGGTGCAGGGTGACAAGTTAGACAACCTGGTTGATGGTGATTCATACTATGTGAAGCGTATCAATGGTAACAAGTTCTCCCTTGCTTACACGTCAGAGAACGTCCGTAACGGTATCTACATCGTTGGTATCACCACGTCAGATTCTAACAAGCAGACTGAGCATAGTTTTACCCCTGTGCAGTTTGTTGGTAAGGATAAGGGTGCCCAACAACTGCTCCGTAAGTTCCCAGTCCCCACGTTTGACGAGACTCCCACTGAAACTGTTCCTGGTGGTATCGGACTGTTTGCTAACGGCGTTGAAATCCAATCTTATAAGTCTAGCGAAAAGTTATTCTATGGTGCTCTGAATAGCATCGATGTTCTGAACTCAGGGTCAGATTTCGATGTAATGAATCCCCCTCGTCTGTCCGTCACACAACCCGGTCACGTCGGTTTGGGTGCATCTTGCGTCGCTCAGGTTCAAGGCACCTTGCAGGAGATCCTGGTGGACACTGAGGGCGTGGATTATCAGGAGATGCCACTGGTATCCATCAAAGGTGGTAACCACAAGGGATCTGCGGTCATCATTCCTCAGTTGAAGATTGTTCCTCAAGTGGCAGAGTTTGATGCAACTTCTGCTGGTGGTGTTGTCAATACCGAGGAAGATCGGTTCCAGTTCAAGTACCCCCACGGGTTCAAGCACGGTGAGGCAGTCATCTACACCAGTGCTGGCACCACTGAGGTCGGTATCGGGACTACACCTGGCAACTTGATCGATGGCAACCCGTACTACGTGGTGGTCAAGGATGAGTTTGAGATCATGCTGTCAGAGTCGCCTGCAAAGGCACTGGCAGGCATCGGCACTATTCCTATTGATAGCAACGGTGCTGGTATCCATAAGTTCTCTACGGTTGAGCGTAGAAACAAACTAGACAAGATCTACGTTGACCAACCAGGCACGTTCTACAACAGAACTCTTAGGGTTACGTCAGGCACTGTTGGTATCAACACCTTCATTGATGCTTTCTACTATCCCAACCATGGATTTGTTGACGGCGATCAGATCAGGTATGAAGCACCAAATGCTGTTGCTATTGGTGGTCTTGCTAAAGGGCAAGATTACTGGTGTCGCAAGATTGATGACGACAGTTTCCGTCTAGCAAACGTTGAAGACGGTGACACCTTTGTCTCACTGACCAGCGATGGCAGTGGCAGTCATCTCCTGTCCGACCCACCGATCTATGTCAACATTGTTGGTCGCCAGGGCATCTCTACAGCAAATGCAACTGCGACTCCCATCCTGAGAGGCAAGATCATTGGTGCTGAGGTGACTGAGAGTGGAACTAAGTTTGGTTCTACTGTCATCAATGATAACCACCGCCCAGAGGTGGATATCATCAATGGTAAGAACGCCTACCTGCAACCATTCATTGTGAATGGTCGGATTGAATCGATCATTATCAAGGCAGGTGGTCAGGACTACTTCAATATCCCAGACATCGTTATCTCCGGCGACGGTATTGGTGCCAAGGCGAAAGCAGTGGTCTCCAATGGAGAGGTCATCGATATTGTGATGATCCAGAAGGGTGCAAACTACACCCAGGCACAAACCACTGCTAAGGCAGTCACTCCTGGCACTGGTGCAATCCTTTCTGCCAACGTCAAGACTTGGACAATCAACAATGTTGATCGCTATGCCAAGAAAGATGATGTCAAGACTGACGATGGTTTCTACACCTCGGCACGAGAGGCGAAGTTTGGTCTGCCCTACGTAAACTATTACGTCCCAAGGCAACTGCGTTCCTATCTGGGAGATGATGGTATCGGGCACTCCCCCATCTTGGGTTATGCATATGACGGCAACCCAATCTATGGTCCATATGCCTTCAGTGGCACCAATGGTGGTTCCCTGAAGTACATGCAGTCCAGTTATGTCAAAGTAACTGGTCAGCGTTTTGATGGTCCACCAGTTCTGGACTACCCAGCAGGGTTCTTTGTTGAAGATTACAAATACGTTCCTGGATCAGGAGATCTGGATGAGCACAACGGACGATTTGCAGTTACCCCGGAGTATCCCAATGGCGTCTACGCTTATTACACAACAGTATCTACTAATCTGGTTTCAAACTCTGGAGATCCTTTCCATAACTCAAGATCTCCAGTCTTCCCCTATGTCGTAGGTAATACTTATCGGTCTAAACTTGAGACTAAGAACTTTGAGTATGATTTTGACCAACGTCAAGATCCCACTCAGTATGGACTGGTCAAGAACACCAAGTCCTTCAACATTACTGAGTACGAGTTCGTCTCAAATGCCAATCGCGGCACAAATGTTCAGTCAAGAATCCTTACCACTGAGCAAGGTCCGATTGACACGATCAAGATCATTGAAAGTGGTGAAGGATACTATGTCAATGACAACCTGGTCTTCAACAACGTTGGTACCAATGGATTTGGTGCTATCGCCCGAGTAAATCGGATCGTTGGACCAGAGGTGCTTGAGGTTGCGTCCTCTCGCCTTGAGGTTGAGGACGTAGAGTTCGTCTTCTCCGAAGGTGTGGTGACAGGTATCACTACACTGCCTCACAACCTGGGTAACAACTCTTTCATCCAGGTTTCTGATATCAGTTCTACAAACCATGTCCAGATGGAGGGTATCCATCAGGTTACGGTGCCCAGTATCACTGTTGGTGTCTCTACACAACTCGCCAACGTCGGTGCTACTGCTGGACTGACGACAAGCATCCGTCTGTCGGAGAACGTAAACATCTTCTCTGTCAATGACATCGTTCAGGTGGACGATGAGCAGATGAAGGTGTTTGGCATTGACACCCTCATGAATCAAGTTGATCTGATTCGTGGATTCAACGGAACAGTCTCTGCAGCACACACGTTTGGTGTTGAGATGAAACTCCTGCCGACGAAGTTCACATATCGTCTGCCCTACGTTCCTCCTACATCTGAAAACTACACCGTCTACTTTGATGGTGGTGGACAGGTTGGTCTGGGACTGTCCTACGGTGCGGCAAACAACCACACCATTGACACGGTTGACTTCGGTCAGCAGACCATCCCCACCCGGTCTCTGTTCATCCCCCGCCACAGTTTTGAGACGGGCGACAAGATTACGTACAACTCCGAGAACGGCACTCGACTGAACTATCAACCCACCACAGGTGCTGGTGGAACAGATAGTGGTTGGACTTCACCGATACCCGAGACTGATCTCTACGTCCAGGTTCTGAGTCAGAACACCATTGGCATTGTCACGACATTCGCTGGTATTGGTTCTGCTGATGCACGGGTGATGTACTACCCGGACCAGACTGGTATTGGTAACACCCACTTCTTCAAGACTGATAGGGGTGTTGTTACCGGTAAGGTCAGCACAACCAACGTTCTGGCAACCACGAAAGAGACGCACTCCCTGCGTCCTCTGGATTCTGTTGTCATGACTCTGGTCTCGGCAGCAACGTCTTCCGTGGCACTGGTTTATGACCCCGGCGATCGTTACGTCAGCATTGGCAACTCTGCCAACCCACGGATCAACGTCACTCGCGGCGACACCCTTGAGTTTGACATCTCTGATGCCAGCATGCTGGACACTAAAGTCCAGTTCTTCCTTGATCCCAAGTATCAGAAAGAGTTTGTTGGTTCTGGTACCACTGACCCACAGGTAACTTACACCGGCACACCTGGCAATGCAAATGCCAAGGCGATTGTGTCCATGAACAGTGGTGCACCTGATGTCCTGTACTACAAGGTCAATTCACTGAGTAGTGTCAAGACTATTGATGAAAATATTGACATTGATGACCATAACAAGATCGTTGTAAACACCAGTGAGTACACCGCAACTGGCACCATCAGCACGGTTGGATCAGATCAGTTCACGTTCAACATCTTCAAAGAACCTGAGCGTGTTGGATATACAACTCAGACTGCCAACATCTCTTACCTGACAGACAGCACTAATGATGCTGGTCCTGTCGGCACGATTGAAATCATCTCGGGTGGTGTGAACTACAGAGATATTCCTGAAGTCAGCATTGCTTCTACCTCAGGCACATCTGCGTTGATTCGTCCCGCAGGTTCTAAGATCGGTGAAATCAGAGAAGTCAATATCTCTGGTTATGGATATGACTATCCTTCTGATAAGACACTCCGTCCCGAGGCAGCGGTTCCTCAGGTCCTGTATCTCAAGGACAACTTCACCATCACTGAAGTGGGCATCACTTCTGCTGGTAGGAAGTATCTGACACCACCTGATCTGGTCATCTACAACGCTAAGACGGATCAGATTAGTGATACCACCAAGTTCCGTGTGGACCTCCAAGGATCTGGTGTTAGCAATGTTCAGATCATTAGTGGTGGTAGCAACCTCCGTAGCGGTGATAACAAGATTGTCGCAATCAACAACAGCAATGGCGTTGGTATTGTCAGTGCCAGTTATGCATACCCGAATGTCACTCTGACACTCAAGACACCTCAGTCTGGTTTCACCAACGCTGTTCCCCTCCCATTTGCTGTGGGTGACAAGGTGTTCGTTGAGAACGTTGGTGTCAGCACGGGTCACGGATACAACTCTGCAGACTTTGGTTATCAGTCGTTTGAGTTGACTGAGGTCAATGCAAACCTGAACGTGTTCAATGGTGCCACTATCAGGTATCAGACAACACAGAATCCTGGTTCATACGACAACAGTCAGTTTGGTTCTGTGACCAACGTTGTTGATATTGCCCAGTTTGATGTCACCCTGAAGGAGAGTGAGTTTGATAGTGGAGAGACTATCAACAACAACGCTGGTGCTAGTGCCAAGGTTGTGTTCGGTAAAGGCAAACGTCGCAATGTGCTTCGTGTAGACAGCGTTGACGGGTTTGAAGTTGGTGACAGAATCACCGCTGAACTGTCAAACTCTGGCGGTACGATCGAACAAATCGACACTGCAGAGGGTCACTTTGAGACCGGCATCGTATACAAGGGTCGTTTTGGATGGGAGAATGACACGGGCAAACTGTCTGATATCACCCAGCGGATCCAAGACAGCGACTACTATCAGCAGTTCTCCTATTCACTGAAGTCCAAGATTGGCATTTCTTCTTGGAGTGAACCGGTTGATTCTCTGGCACATATTGCTGGATTCAAGAAGCACTCTGACATGCTCATCAACTCTTCAGTTGTTGGGTTGGGAACCACTGCTCAGGTCACCATTGCTGGTGATGGCGGTGATGCACAAGCAGTTGTGTTGATTGAAAGCAGTGACAAACTGTCCTGCTTCCGCACATTTGACACTGGTTTTGAAGTACCTGATTCTACTAACACCACCAGTGACAAGATCGTCTTCACCTCCACCAGATTTGGTGCCACCATCATCAGTAACACCAACAGGGTTCTGGAGATTGATGACATCAGTCCTCAGTTCTACAATGACCCCGATATCAACCGTGCTGTAGTTATTGATACATTCCCGCATGGCGGTGGATCTGGTGGCGGTGGATCAGGTGTTGATCCGAAGTCTGGTGTCAAGTACCACGCTCAGGTGGTCCTGGATGAGTCCCTTGGTCGGGTCTTCAATACGACTCAGTTCTGCGAATTCATTGTTTTCTCTGACGGCACTGACAGTTACATCAACCAATACTCTGACCTGTCGGATTCGTTTGACCTGGGTGAGTTTATTGCTGAGATGTCTGGCAATGACGTGGTTGTCAAGTTCCAACCGTTCAACAATACGTTCACGTATGACATCACTTTCTACAAAGAAGAACTGCCTCGCACGGTAACTGCTGGTATTGGCAGCACTGCCTTCGGACATGTTGAGAAAATTGGCGTCAGTTCTGCTTTCGCTTCTGCTGGATCTCCTGCCACAGTCTCACTGCTTGACATCGATGGAACCAAGTTCCGTTCGGGTCTGCTGGTGATAGCACATGAAACTGCCACCGAAAGTGAGATGGAAGAGTACAACTTCCTCATGGATGGCAACGGTAATGTCATCTACAGTGACTACGGCAACTTAGACAGTGGCACCACGCTGGGTGACTTTGACATGGATCAATCCAGCAATGTCCTCAGTTTGACCTACACGCCTGCTGCCAACCAGGCAGTTGACGTTCACATGATGGTAACCCAAGTTGGTGTTGCTCAAACAGCACAATCCAACGTTTCCGGCATTAGTTCGCTGCCTGTTGGAGACGCTGAATTGAATGCTGCTTATGTGCCGATTGGTGCTTCTGCAACTCCTTCCAACACCCCCATATCGATCAAGGACACTGGGACTTTCACATCAGTCAAGTATTTTGTGCAAATACATAATACTACGGATGATGAATACTCTGTGTTCACTGTTGCTGGTAACTCCACGCACGGTAATCTCAACTACAACACGTACAACAACCTGTCCAACGCCTCTAATGAGAGACGCGATATTCGTAATGTAGAGATGGACCTTGATGGCACAAACATGCGTCTGATGTTTATGCCGCTAGCAGACAAAGAATATGTTTGCCGGACTTATGAGATTCGACTTGATCGTCCCGATAGTATCGCCCAAGATACGACGATAGGCATCTAATGACATTCAACCTCGGTTCTGTAAACAAACAATTCAACGCCGAAACGGAGAGTTTCAAACGCACATTCAAACTGCGTCACAAACTCGACCCGATTTTTCGGAAAGAGTTTGATGGCAGTAGTACAAGTGCAGTGATTGCTGGTAGCGACAGCATTGTTATCAACAATCACTTCTTCGTTACTGGTGAGAAGTTACAATATACCGCCCATCAGGGCAATGAACCTATCGGTATTCAGCATGGTGTGAATGGTGTGGGTGCTGCTACCACATTGCCATCTGAAGTTTTTGCAATCAAAGTAAACGAGAATACTTTCAAGTTAGCAGCGACAAAAGCACTTGCTCTTACAGCAGATGCTATCGGCATTACCACTGTGGGTATTGGTTCGACCCATACCTTCCAAGCAGAGAAGCAGAACACTAAGTGTATTATCTCTGTTGATAATATTATCCAGTCCCCCATGTATCAAAAGCATGGTGTGACTACCACATTGGATTCTATTGCCAATAAAGATGTTGTCCTGACAGACGCATCTATCTTTGAACGGTTTGATCTCTTCAAGATCAATGATGAGGTGATGAGGATTCGCCTCACCAACGTTGGTGGTGACCCCAACAAAGTGACTGTGGATCGTGCCTGGATGGGAACGACAAAGCAGACTCACGCCAACGGCGACACGGTCCAGGCAATGCTGGGCGACTACAACATCATTGACAATGAAATTACATTTGTTGATGTGCCGTTTGGTGGTACCAGGAGAACGACTGGAATCACATCAGAAAGCATCAACTTAGGTTCAAATTACTTTACTATCCTGACTGACGATCTGGATACTGGTACAAAGGTCAAGTTGAGATCACTCAACCCACCATCACCCCTGGAGTCAAACAGAGATTATTATATCATCAAAAATGCTGCAAACAACTTCTCGTTTGCAGATACAAAAGACGATGCCCTAGTTGGTAACAAACTAGTCCTGACTACTGCTGGTATTGGTACCCATAGTTTGGTCAATGCTGATGTCCTAGTTGGTAGTAGTTTCCAGGGTCGTGTGTTCCAGCGTAGTAACTACGATGGCAACATGATCTTTGATGATATTGCTGATCAGTTCACTGGTATCGGTAAGACGTTTACGCTGAAAAAAGATAATACTGATGTCATCGGTATTACAACTGACTTCGGTGCAATTCTAATCAACAACATTTTCCAGAAACCTGACATTGATTATGAGTTCATCAGTTCTCCCAACCCTGGCATCACCTCAGTTGCTTTCAAGGGCAACGATGAACCAGGTGTTGTTGCCAACACCAACCCTAACGATGTAAACGCTAACCGTCTGCCTCGGAAAGGTATTGTTGTCTCCTTTGCCAATACCCAGGGTGTGGGATATGTCCCTGGTGCATATGATGACATCGCTTTGGTGAGTGCCAACACTGGCATTGGTGCAAGCGTGACTGTCACTGTTGGCACTGGTAGGAGTATTGGTCAGGTTGATCTGGTCAACCCTGGTTATGGATTTACTGTCGGGGAAGTTCTCAACGTGGTTGGTATCCCAACCATCTCCACCTATGGCACTGGGTTCACTCCTGCCACAGTGACAGTCCTGGATACCCATGACGATGAGTTTGCTGGATGGGTGTTCGGTAAGTTACAAATTCTTGATGACTTCTCTAGTCAGTTTGATGGACGCCGGAGCGTGTTCCAGATCACTAAAGACAATGTGCCTATGAGCATTGAGAAGCGTGATGGGTCCGTGGTTGAACTGGATCAAGTCTTGCTGATCTTTATCAATGATGTTCTCCAGAAACCTGGCAAGGCATACGTCTTTGAGGGTGGAACCAGAATCCGATTCACTGAACCACCCAAGGCAGGTTCAAGTCTCCAGTTCCTGTTCTACCGGGGAACCGATGCTGACATCACTACCGCAGAGGACTTCCCTGATGTCAAGGAAGGCGACAACCTGACACTGGGTAAGCAAGACAGTCGTGTCATGCGTGGTGTGATCAGTAGAGACACTGTGCAGACCACGAACTACAAGGGTCCGTATATCACTGACGCTGCTATTCCCACACGAGTCATCAGTCTGTGTAAGCAAACCGAAGATAGATTTGTTGAAGGCGTCAAGGTGCCTAAGTCCCGTCCTTCCTTGGGAGCAAGAATCTTCCCTGCAGGTCGAGTCATTCGTAACGTTGCTGCTCTTGACACTGAGGTCTATCTCGACAGCGGTGCCTTGATCTTTAGTCTTACTGAGGGTAATACTCACAACCCACAGGAAGATTGGCCGATGCTCTTGATTGACAATGAAGTCAATCCCGTAGGATATGGTACCACAGGTTTCAAAATTGAGAAAGTTGAAAAGAATGTGGCAAATATCGTTGGCGACAACGGGTATGTGTGTGGTGTTGGTTCAACAGCAGGGGGCATGCAACTGCACTTCCACATTGCACTGAATGACCCTCAGCGTCAGAACCAGCATGGTGGCATCACGAAGACTGGTATTGGCACGGGTGACTACTTTGTGATCTCTAGATCGAATGTTGGTAGTGGTTTGACATCACTGTCTCAAGACGGAAGCGCAATTGTTGGCACTGCTGTCACATGCATTGATGGCATTTACGAGTGCTCTCACATCGAAGATCTAGCATCTGATGTGGTCAAGGTCCACGTCGAGATTGCTAGTGGTCATGGACTCAACTTTACCGGTCTACACAGCGATGTGGGCACCCACTACGCCGAGTTTAGTTGGGCAAAAGTGACGGCAAACTCTGCCATCGGAACCACGTTTACGATCAACAGTACAGGTCTTACTGGTATAGCAACTGCGCCTACTCTGATCCGTGAGCAAAAACTCCTCGTGGATTATCCATAAATAGGTTGAATCGAGAAGTCATTTAGCATAATGCCAGCCATTATCACTGATCAGATTAGGGTATTGAATGCTTCTAACTTTGTCAGTGGAATTACTACCACTGATAATAGTTATTATGTCTTCATGGGCTTGCCTAATGCTACCGATGTTGCATCGGACTGGAATACGGATACCCCGTCACCTATTGACAACTTTGATGAGCACGACGATATCTATGACACGCTAATTAGTGCCAAAAAGATCACTAGTAGCGATGTCCTGCGTGTGGTGCGAAAAATCTCATGGTTGAGTGGTACAACCTATGAGATGTATCGTCATGATTATAGCGTAAATCGCCTTACCCCCAATACCAGTGCAACTGGATTGTATAAGGCAAATTACTATGTCATGAACTCTGACTACAGGGTTTATGAGTGTCTTTATAACGGTGCTGACCCTGCCAATGGTGGCAAGGGTGTGATCTCGCTTCAAGAACCCGTCCACACTGACCTGCAACCCAGGTTGGAGAGTGACGGATACATTTGGAAGTACCTTTACACCATCAAACCCAGCAACATTGTCAAATTTGACAGTGCTGAGTTCATTCCTCTTCCTTCTGACTGGTCAATTAGCACTGACACAGCAGACGTGAGGAATACTGCTGTTGATGGTCGTATTGAGGTCATTGTTATTGAGGACGTAACCAATGCGTCTTATCAGTTCACCGGAACCAAGAACAATGTGCCCATCAAGGGTGATGGTGCCGGTGGTATGGCGTCAGTCACGTTTGTGAACGGCAAACCAACTGCTGTCCAGGTCACCAATGGTGGCACAGGATACAGTTTTGCGACTCTGGACCTTGACTCTGTTGTCACTGGTTCTGGTGCATCCTTTACCGTCATCATTCCCCCTCCGGGAGGACATGGTGCTGATATCTACCGTGAACTCGGTTCCAACAAAGTTCTCATTTACTCCCGCTTTGAGAACAGCGATGTGACGAACCCTGATTTCCCCACCGGAAACCAGTTTGCTCGTATTGGCATCATCAAGAACCCTGAAATGCAGGGTAGTTCCAACATTCTCACCGACCCCACGGTGTCAGCGATGTATGGCGTGCGACTGGCAGGCGCAGCATCTACGACCATGGTGGTTGCCAACGATGGAGTTGTCAAACAAACCGTTGGTGTTGGATCCACTGCTATCGGGAAAATTATCTCGTATGACAACACCACAAAGGTTCTGAACTATTGGCAAGATCGCTCTATGGCAGACGGATCTGCCGGAGCCCTTCACCAATACTCTCTAAATAGATTTACGAAAACCCCTGGTACGGGTGGATCTTTGAACATTGTTGTCAAGACAGTTAGCGGAGAAGAAACTCTTACCGTCGATACCGCGTTTACTGGAGTCTCTACGACTATCAATAACCGCACTTATTATTTGGGTCAAACTTACAATTCTGGTATTGCCTCCCCAGAGATCAAGAAGTATTCCGGCGATATTATCTACGTAGATAATCGTCCTGAAGTAACTAGAGCATCTAACCAGCGAGAGGATATCAAGATCATCTTAGAATTCTGATACGATGCCACAGAACACCAACCTAAACGTTAGCCCTTACTTTGACGATTTTGATTCTGAGAAGAATTATACCAAGATTCTTTTCAAACCAGGGTCACCAGTTCAGGCACGCGAACTGACCACACTTCAGTCTGTTCTTCAAGGGCAGATTGAGAAGTTTGGTAAGCATATGTTCAAGGAGGGATCCGTAGTTATCCCTGGTAAGTTCAACTACGACCCTGACTATACGTATGTCAAGGTAGAACCTACATTCTTTGGTGTTCCTGTAGAGTCCTACTACGACAACCTGGTTGGTCTTCGCATCAAGGGCAAGGTGTCTGGTGTGACCGCCAAGGTGGTCAACGTCCTCTCTGGATCTGCCTCCGTCACAGGACACACAACCCTTTACATCAAGTATGAGGGAAGTTCCACTGACCTGAAGGATGACTTCTTCCTGGATGGTGAGAACCTTGTTACCCTCAAAGATTTTACTTACGGTGTCACCACTGTAACTGAAGGATCTGACTTTGCCTCAGCAATTGCTGCGTCTGCAACTGGCACTGGTTGTTCCTTCAAACTGATCCGTGGTGTCTTCTTTGCACGTGGTGCCTTTGTTGAGGTTCCTACTGACACCCTCATTCTCGATCAGTACACCAACCGTCCGTCTTACCGAGTTGGTTTCCAGGTCTCCGAAGAGATTGTCACTGCTATTGATGACAATAGTCTGTTTGACAATGCTGCTGGATTCTCTAACTTCACTGCTCCTGGTGCAGACCGACTGAAGATTAGTCTGTCTCTGACCAAGAAGTCCCTTACAGACTTCAATGATGAGAACTTCATTGAACTGTATCGTACCGATGAAGGTAAGGTCAAGCAACTAGTTGACCGGACTGTTTATAACGAGATTGCTAAAGAATTTGCTCGTCGTACTTACGATGAGAGCGGTGACTACTATGTCCGCAAGTTCCCCATCGAAGCAAAGGAGTGCCTGAACGATAGGTATAGTGTCTTCGGTCAATTCCTTTCCAGTCGTCTGACTGAAGATGGCAATGTGCCGTCTAAGGACTTGATGTGTATTGGTGTGGGTCCTGGTAAGGCATATGTGAAAGGTTTCGAGAGTTACCTGCAAGGTTATCGTAACCTCGATGTCCCCAAACCTCGTACCACCAAACTGATCAAGGATCGGGGTGTCCCGTTCGTTGCTGGCAACCGCATGCGGGTCAACAACGTTTTTGGTAATGCTCAGATCAAACTGAATGCAGACTCTGCAGATTTCGTTGATCTCCGTAGCAAGCGACTTCTTGCTAACAAGACTTCTACCCCTGGCGACAGCATTGGACGTGCACGGGTATACGACTTCAAACTCCAGAACGCTGCTTATGCGAACGACGCATCAGTGTGGGAGTTGATGCTCTTTGATATCCAACTGGATACTGTCATCACACTGAACCAGGCAATGACCCTGGCAGCACCTGCTCGCGTGCAGGGTTCTCAGTCTGGTGCCAAGGGTATGCTCCGCACCGCCATGAGTAACACCACTGAGATGGTGTTGACTGATGTTGCAGGTTCTTTCCAAGAAGACGAGTCCCTGATCATCAATGGTGAGCAGCAGGGACGTGTGGTCAGCAGTGTCCGTGACCATGACATGCAGGATGTCAAGTCCGTCCGTTCCACTGGCGGTTCCCGCACATTTGCTGCTGACGTTGTTCTGGAAGAGAAGCAAGCGTTCACCAACACATTCCAGTTGACCAGTGCCGGTGCTCTGACTGCATCTTCTACTGGATGGGCAAAGAACCTCCGTGTCGGTGACATTGTTTCTTACACCGATGTCTCTCAGACTGATCCTGTTTACCTGGAGGTCAGTGCTATTGCCGGAACCAATCAGAGTGCAACTCTGATCAACAGTTCTGATGGTGCTGTTTCTGGTGTTGCACACAATGCTCTGCATGGCAGTGGCAACGTCACGATCACTGACCTGAAGGTGATTGCAGGCAAGATCAAAGAAGCGACTGAGGGTTATCTGTATGCAGATATGCCTCACAAGTATATCGAAAGCGTTGACCTGACTGACTCTATTCTCTACATCCGTAAAGAGAGCACTGGTCAAACCACCAGCAGTGGTGGTCAGTTGACCCTACCTTCGTTGGTTGGTACTGACTTCATCTACTCTGGTTTTGATGAAGAGCGTTATTCGATTTCTTATCAAGATGGTTCTATCGAACCACTCAGTGGTGACCAGATCGTTTTCACCAATGGTTCTAAGTCTGGAACCATCTCTGGTCTGACTGCCTCACAAAGCAACGTGGTTGTTCAGACCACTCAGCAGAAGTCCTCGGTGTCCTCCAAGGTGAAGGCACTGGTGAAGCAAGCAACTCTGGTTGTCAATGGTTCTGCCAACGTCAACTCCGGTATCTCTACTGGTATTGGTGATGGTCTTACCCCAAGTCTGGTTTACGGAAAGCGTGTCCAGGATGATGAAGTCTCCTTGGACGTGCCTGATGTGGTCACTGTGCATGCAGTGTTTGAATCAACTGGTGCTGCTGCTCCCACCATCCCCAACCTGCAACTCTCTTCCTTCACTGGAAGTGCAGGTGACAACAGCGATCTGATCGTTGGTGAGATTGGTGTTGGTAAGAGTTCAGGTGCCGCGGCCATGGTGCTTGCACGTGATGGCAGTGACAAGGTTGAAGTCTGCATCAAGAACTCCAACAACTTCATTGTGACCGAAGAGATTGAGTTCTCTGAGAGTGGCATCAAGGCAAATATCTCCAGCGTCAACCCTGGTGACCCCAACATCCGTGCAAACTTCCTGCTGGACAATGGACAGCGTGAAGAGTTCTATGACTTTGCACGTCTTGTACGTAAACCCAATGCCACCAAACCCCAAGGTCAACTGAAGGTTTACTTTGACCACTACACCATCAACTCTGAAGATGGTGGTGACATTCTTACAGCATCTAGTTATGAAAAACCAGAATACGACCGAGTGCCTGCATTTGGAAATGTCCGTAACACTGATATTATTGATCTGCGCCCTCGCGTAGCACCTTTCAGTGGTACGACTCGGTCACCGTTTGAGTTTGACTCCCGCAACTTTGCTGCTGGTGGACAGTCTGTTCCTAACGTTCTAGTTTCTGACGAGACTATCCAGTTCGACTACAGGCACTATCTGGCACGTAAAGATCGCCTGTATGTCAACCAGAACAACACCTTTACGATTGTTCAGGGCACACCTGCTGAGCGTCCGGTCCTGCCTGACCCGATGACTGACTCCTTTGAGTTGGCACACATTGATTACAAACCATATGTTTACGATGCTCGCTATGACACGAAGGTAACCTTCAAGGCAAACCGTCGATATACCATGAAGGATATCGGCAAACTTGAGAACCGGATCGAAGATCTGGAAGAGATGACCTCATTGTCCTTGCTTGAGGCAAAGACTGACAGTTTGACCATCAAGGATCCTGACACTGGACTTGATCGATTCAAGAATGGTTTCGTTGTTGACCCATTCCGGAACTTTGATGTCGCAGATAAAACTCAGACTGAGATCAAGTACGAACTGGATAATGGCACTCTGATTGCTAAGCAGCACCGTGACAGCATCGATCTTCTGATCGGTTCCAACACCGTTGTTGGACTCAATGGTGCTCCTGATCCCACCGTGGATCCTCGCTACACCAACGACCTGGGTTCCCCGAACATTGTCAAGACCGGTGACGTGGTGACCCTGGCATATGACGAGGTTATTGACCGTAGTCAGAACTTTGCCACACGTCTTGAGAGTGTGAACCCCTACATGTACCGCGACTGGGGCGGTGTCATGAATCTGACTCCTGACTCTGACGTTTTCATTGACCGTAACCAGGTCACGATTACTGAGGGTGAGGGATTTGCTAATGACTTCTTTGCTCAGACTGAACCCCTTCCGTTCCTGCGGGAACAGAACATTCAGTTTGACTGCACTGTGCTGAAACCCAACACCCAGCACTTTGCCTATTGGAATGGCACTGACATGACGGATGACAACTCTTATGTTGTCCCCAAACTGATTGAAGTCACTCCTGGTAGTGGTTCTTTCCAGATCGGTGAAGCAATCCGTGGTTACACGTTCAGCAACCAGGTCAACAGTCAAGGTTTTGACATTCGCTTCCGTCTTGCTGCACCGAACCATAAGGATGGTCCATTCAACGCTCCGACCATCACTTACTCACAGAACCCCTACAACACTAATGTGGGTCTGTCTTCTGCATACTCTGAGACCACCTCTGTACTGAACGTTGACACTCAGTCACTGAACCAGAAGTCTGATGCCAACTTCTTCGGAACTCTGGAGACTGGCATGGTGCTGGTGGGTGAGTCCAGTGGTGCTCAGGCAGTCGTTGCTGATGTCCGTCTGATCACTGACGAGACTGGTTGTGTACAAGGTTGTTACTACATCCCACCGGATATGTTCCGTGATGGTGACCACACTGCATCCATGCTGCAGGTTCGCCCTGAGAACTTGATCCCAGGCAAGAACGCCAGTAACACCAGTGCTGAGTTCTTCAGTGAAGGTTTTGAGATTACGGAAACTACTGTGATCCGTACAGAACCTGCACTGCCAGAACCGGTGATCAATAACATCACCAATATTACTAACAATACTACCAACAACATCACGAACGTTACTAACGTAAACCGAATTACGAACGTTACTAACGTCACCAACGTTCAGGAGAACAACAACGACGACCCCCTGGCACAGTCCTTTGTTGTTACTGAGGATCCTGGCATCTTCATGACCAGTGTGGACATGTTCTTCCAGAGCAGGTCTGAGACCATTCCAATCAAGGTTCGTATTGTTCCTCTGGAGAATGGTTATCCCTCGGTGAAGGTGATGAAGCACAGTGAGGTTGAGTTGAACCCGGATCAGGTGAACATCTCTAATGATGGTTCTGTTCCTACTCGCTTCACGTTCCCTGCTCCTGTGTATCTGCCTGCAGGTGACTATGCGTTCTACCTGGGTTCTGCCTCTGGTGACTATGACGCCTGGATCTCTCAGGTGGGTGAAGCAGACATCAACACCCTGAACATCAACCAGTTCCAACGTGTGGTGGTTGCTAAGCAGCCTGCTCAGGGTTCCTTGTTCAAAGCACAGAGCAACAACACCTGGACTGCTTCCCAGTTGGAAGACCTGAAGTATGTCTCCTACAAGGCGAAGTTCACTGCCAACAACGGTAGTGTCCGTCTCTACAACCCACAACTGAATCTCTACGGCGCACGGAACAAACTTCCTGAGAACCCGATCGAGACATTTGCTAAGCGTGTGTTCGTTGGTCTGTCTTCTGGTATGGAGGGCAACCCCCATATCGTTGAGGGAACCATCATGTCTCAGGCAAACAACACCACCGCTCGCGGTGTGGTTGCTGAGAAACTGGCACACCTGGGTACTGCTGCAAACACCATCAGCATCACCAATGCAGGTTCTGGTTACGAGAATGGAACTTACGACGACGTTCCTCTCCTGACTGTGACAGGTCGCGGTCTTGCTGGTGTCGGTATCGTCACTGTCTCCGGTGGTGCTATCACTCAAGCAACCGTCAAGGGATTCCAGACTGGTGAAGGTTACAAAGTTGGTGACACACTGACTGCAAACCTCGGCACCAAGGGTCTTGGAAGCAACTTCCTCCTGACCGTGGGTGTTACCACTGCTGTCAGTGGTTTGGTTCTGACCAACGTGTCTGGCACCGAGTTCAACACTACCGATGCCATTTCATACATCCCCACTGCTGGTGCACAAGCAGGTATTGCATCTGTGCAGGGTGCAATCGTTCCTGACACTGTGACTGTCAACACCGATCAGTACGACGGTCGCCACTTCAAGGTCAACCACCCCAACCATGGCAATCACTCCAGCACATCATATGTGACTCTGGAAGGTATCACTGGTGACAGTGTTCCTACTCGACTGACTGTGGGTTATGCAGCAAGTGTTACCTCCGTCGTGAGTGTGGCAAGCAGCATGGGATTCAACATGTTTGAAGGTGCTCAGGTCACTCCTAGCAATCCTGGTTACGCTGTCATCGGTGATGAGATCATCAGTTACACGTCTGTTGGCACCAACCAACTGACAGGAACAATCACCCGTAACGTGGATGACTCCATCGTCATGAACCATGAGATTGATGCTCCAGTTCAGAAGTACGAACTTGCTGGTGTCTCCCTCCGGAAGATCAACAAACAGCATAGTTTCGGTGATGTCACCAACAGCATCGATGACAAGATTGGTCTTGACCACTACTACGTGAAGCATGGTGGTAGCAACTTCTTTGCTAAGGACAAGATCGGTGGTGGTGATCGTGGACGTGGTTCTGCAAACATCGCATTCGATACCGTCAACCCCAACATCTCTCACAGTGCTCCTACTGGAACACAAGTGACTGCCAAGATACGTACCACATCCGGTACCAGTGTTGATGGTACAGAAGCATCCTTCCTGGATCAAGGATTTGAGGACATCTCTCTGCTCGGCAAGACTGAGTTCAAGACCACTCGTATCATCGCTTCCCGCGATAACGAGCAGCAGAAGAACACCCTGCTCACCATGCCTGGTGCTAAGTCCTTCACCTTTGAAGCGAACATGTCCAGTGAGAACGAAAACGTGTCTCCTGTGATTGACGTGTTCAAGTCTTCCATCCTCACAGAATCCAACCGGATCAACAATCCTGTTTCCAACTACAAGACTGACCGTCGCTCGAATGGAACCGAGGATCCCCACAACATGGTCTATCAGACGAAGGAAGTTCTCCTTGAGAACCCCTCCACTTCTCTGAAAGTTCTCTTCGCTACAAACCGCCCTGCTGCAAGTGACATCCGTGTCCTGTATCGCCTGAAGCGTGAAGACGCTGCTGACTTCGACAAGGTGTTTGAACTGATGCCTGGTTTCGACAACCTGGATTCAGACGGTGATGTGATCAACGCGAAGAACAACGACGGTAAGACTGACAAGAAGACCTCCCCGAGTCTTGAGGGTCAGTTCAATGAGTATGAATACACCGCAAACAACGTTCCTGCTTTCACGGCATTCCAAGTGAAGATCGTATTCAACAGCACGAACTCAGCAGAAGCACCTAAACTTCTCGACTTCCGTACCATCGCAGTTGCCTAACC
>CEVG01136505.1_pt1 | contig 25498 bp, 22 predicted proteins | sample 356511 | NCBI WGS metagenome assembly CEVG01 (sample SAMEA2623426, study PRJEB7988) | marine metagenome | biome: marine biome (ENVO:00000447); feature: surface water layer (ENVO:00002042); material: "saline water (ENVO:00002010), including plankton (ENVO:xxxxxxxx)" | depth 5 m | reverse complement strand
AAGGCGTCGTTTATGACGCCACCGCTAGTGATAGGTAGCGCATAGTTGGTAACACCCTTTGTAATCTCACTATTGATAACAGCTCCGCTAGAGATAGGTAAGTAACCACTGCTGACGGGTATGCTGCCAGCAAGCACATTGCTTAGGGCTGTGTTTATTACAGCGCCACTAGATGTGGGAAGACCTGTAGAGGCTGAAGCAAGATTTGAAAAAGCGGTGTTTATTACATCACCACTATTTACTGGTATGTACCCACTAGAAACTGGTATACTGCCTGATAAAACATTTGATAATGCTGTATTTATTACATCACCACTAGAAGCCGCCATCCTACCGGAAATGACATTTGAGAAAGCTGTGTTTATAACGCTGCCGCTGGTATCAGGTATATAGTTGTGCGCTCCAAGAAGTGTGTTAATAACATCACCACTTGATAATGGCATAAATGTAGAGTTTATGGTTGCTATGTCACTTTTATTAGTTTCTACTACCCCACTCAAAGCCCCGAACTCTCCGGAGGGTTTTGATGCGGTTGTTTGTAGAGAACCATCTGAAAATCTAACTGTAGTTACATTAGCTGTGCCGTTAACGTCTAGGGTGTAATTTGGGGCTGTAGCTTTTCCTAAAGCCAAAGAGCCGTCAGAGCCTACGGAAGAAAGTGTTGTGCCCGCATTGTTAGCCCATACCTGAAGTGGATAAGATTGGGCCGCTGCTCCTTTGACGGTTAAAGCATTAACATTGGCTGAACCATTTTTTATTTCAGTTCCACCATCTTTTGTTACTTGTACTAAATTTGACCCTTCATGGGATATATAAAATCCTAGGTTAGAGTCTATATAGGCATACGCATCAGAATCGCCATAAAGCCCTGCTGTACCATTTGAGCCATAGACATATCCATATTGTGGAGCTGTTGTTTCTGAACTGGGAGAATCCTTTAAGCCAAACTTCCACGTTGGATCGCTTGAATCTTGCATGTGGAGAGCGACGGTTTTATCAGAAGAGTTATCTACAAAAGCGTGGATAAAATTGCCAGCGCTTTGTCTCGTCAAAGTTAAAGGTTTGCCTTCTGGTAGGTAATTGTTATCTCCAAAAAATACAGTCTTCTCTGCGGGCAAAGTACAAAACACTATTGATACACCATTTAGGTCTATCTTAGACCCTCCGCTGCTGCTGCTTAGGACAGTATCTCTAGAAAGAGTGTTAGTGTCAGAAGCATAGGTGCCTATGCCAACTTCCCACCTTATGTCGTTTTCAATGGTGTAGAATGTAGTGTTTCCATTGCCTATGGCGGAGGAAAAGGTTTGAAAAGCACCAAAACCACCAGCTAACAGAACGGAGCCTGTCCCGCTAGTTATTGATGTTTCTTTAACTCTGTTTGCTAATTTTAACATTTTTTAAACTCCGCAGTAAAGCGCTTTTAAAGCGTTGTATGTTGTTGTGTCGCCTATAACTCCGTCTGCCCATTCAGTATCGTAATCTGTGCTAGACCCTTTGGCGAAGGAATACATTATAGTATTTGGGTCGGAGAAGTGTGGTAAGCCTAGTGCGTGGCCAAATTCATGAACAGCTACCATTTTTATGCTAAAAGCGTTAGCTACTACCTGACCATCTCTTCTCCATCTGTCAGCATAGTCAAAGTGCATGTCTCCCCCATGATTTCCAGTAACTCCTAGAATAGCTCCGGGATAATAAGCATGTGCCAGCACGCTAGCTTTAGCCATCGTGTGCATACCCACTCTTATATCCCCTATATTTGCTCCGGGGTAGTCTGAGAATCTGTAAGTTCCCGTGGAGTCGCCGGGCCTTCCTCGTCCTCCGGTACTCCTTAGGGTTGTTATAGTTTCATCGCCTATATCAGTAAATGTGACAGTTAACCAAGAGCAAGCATTTTCAAGAGCCGCTTTCCAGACAGCAAAAGCCTCCATTATATCTGCTTTAAACTCTGAGTTTGAAACATTTCCAAATTGATCTTTGAGTTCAACAAAGACAGCTGGGTTATCGATGTCGTCGTCAGTATCGTCTTCGGACAAAGTGCCTGCTTTTATCCAGCTTACATTAAAGTTAACAGTTGTAGGAACTTTGTTTCTATCCATAAAAACAGCGCACAGTTCAGGCCAGCCCAAGCCAGTTGTGCAGTCGCAATCAGGAATACCGTCTTCGTCTTCGTCTATGTCTGGCCGGCTAGCGCAAAGTCCGGGTGCGTCGTATATGGCTTGAGAACCATTAGCAGCGTGTAGGAGCCACCTTTCGTTTATGTTTAAAATCTCGTATGCACAGCCATTAGCTTTTACGGTAAATCCATCGCCTGTTTTGTTTCCACCGCCATTCAAGCAACTAGGAAGAGGATTTGGATCGCCATTAGAATCGACTATATATCTTTGGTAGGTCGCATGGCTAGCTTCGTTTGTGGATATGTTCCAATACCACTCGTCTATTAGGGCTCTAACTTTGGCTACTCCCAAACTACCGCTATTATCTATAAAAACAGCAAAGCAGTCATAGTTGCCTCTTAAGATCTGTTCTGTTATATGTTTTAAAGCGGCTCTGTCAGCAGAGGTGATAGTATTTCTTTTTACATTTTTCTTGATGTACAATACTTCCTCGGGAAGACCTTCTACCCCTCCGTCGTCTCTTGTTCTAGGCTTTAGTTCAGTCCCATACGCGCCTTCCTCAACGTGCATGAAGGCCATGTCACAACGCCCAATTCTCTGAGATTTTTGTCTTAGGTATATTAGATCTTCAATATAAACACTCTCGTATTTTGCATCGCAGCAGTAAGACTGCTCAGCTTCGTCTTGAAATATGATAGTGAAGAAGTTAGACTTTTCTGGTGGTGGCGGTGGAATTTCAGTGCTTACGCCACACTTGCAATGACAACTAGGAGGTCTTCCCATTTTTATTCCTCCTTAGGATTGACAGCTTACCCATATAGGACGATACTCCCCGTTTATTAGTATGGCAATCACATAATCACCTGATTGAATATCTAAAGTTGTGTCTCTATTAGAAATAGTAACTAGTATGTCATCAGCCCAAGAAGAGTCTTTGATAAGTATCTGACCCTCAGTTGGAGAGTCAGAAGAAGATGGTGACGCAATACTGGATTGAGCATACCCTTCTATATATATTCTACCGACAACCTCGCCGGAATCTTTGGTGAACGCAGCGAATGGTACGCCATCCTTTTTAATACCAGCAACTCGAACATCATCTTGTTGAGAGTCTTGTATCCATTCTATATCATTGTGACCTTGGTATGAATCTTTTCTAACAGACCAGACAGCGTCTTCGCAGTGAACATTAGCAGAGCCTACGTTCATTCTTCTAACGCCCATATCTCCAGCAAGTATGTCTCCAATATTCATTTTGTAACTCATGTTTCCTGTCATGAGTCTAGTTTCCCAAGGTTGCGCGCCGTCCTTGCCAATGCCTGTGCATATTTCTATATTGTGTGTACCAGTAACGCCTTCTAGCGCGTTATCCCCAATACCAACAGAGCGATTAGTGTTTGCGTTTTGACCAGCTTCGTCTCCAATGAATACAGATCTGTATGAGTTGTCTGCGTTAAACCCTGCGTTAGGGCCAATAAACGTAGCCGAATAACACCCAACAGTATCTTCGCCAGCTTGGTGACCAATGAACACAGATGCATGTTCACTTTCGGAAGAATAGCTTATAGTTGAGCTTCTACCAGCGTGTGTACCAATCATTACGGAGTGATTCCAGCCATTTGAGTTGTGACCAGCCTCATTTCCCATATAAACAGTATTACAGCCTAGCTCACCTATTGTGCTGTTATTAGTGAATAGGTACCTATATCCAGCCTGTCCGTCTTCACAGTTATCTATTCTAGCTGATAGTGGACTTATGTATCCAGCCAAATCAGTAAAGTTAATCTTGCTGTGTACAGTTCCACTAGCCACTGGAATGTAGAAATCTGTGGCGTTTGCTGCGGTATTAAATTTAAGCCTATCTATAGCTAGGTCAACAGAATTTTCTGACGTGCTTAACTCTGTTTTTATTCCACTACGACCAACAGTGTTGAGGCCACCAAGAAGCGTGGCGGAATCCATACTTGTTCCATCACAGAACCTTAAAGATCCAGCTAGTCTTAAGTCGCCGTTCAGTGTCGCGTATGGTCTTTCTGGAGATGCGTCGCTGTATGTACAGCAGGTTGGGTCCATTGGAGAAACATGGTGTTTCAAAGATAGCATCGTATTAGAAGTTAACACATTGTTAGAGTTAGGCCCCTCAAAAACGAAGTCTAATGATTGATCTGGATACTCATTAGCAAGGTCAGTTAATTTTATAGTCTTACTATCTAAGGTTAGTTTATCAAAACCGTCTGAAGACGTGATACAGAATTTACCTCGTGGTAGTGTCAAAATCTTATCGGAATTTTCTGGCCCCATGATTCCGCTCAACATAAGCTGATTGTCAGTACCAAGAAGGAATCTATAGCTGGAGTTTCCAGCATCCATATTATGGCCTATTATAATATTTCTATATCCAGTTGTTAAGACTTCAGCATCACTATAGCCATCCTGAACTTTATCCATAGCTCCTGCACGGTTTCCGATAAGGATGTTTTGCCAACCGCCAGTAACGCCAGAACCAGCCTCACAACCAATAGCTATGTTGTCCGCAGCATTAGTAGCATCTTGTAAGGCATGGCTGCCTACAGTCGTATTTCCAAATTGTCCTTTAGAATCAATCAAGTGTCTGTCATCTGGCGAGTGGTTGCCAACATGTGTATTGCACCTATCATCAGTATAGACTCTATCACCAGATACAGCAAATTTATTGCCGACTAAATCAAACTCATTGCCACAATCATCTAAGAAGAATATGCTTTGGCACTGATTATTTTCTTCTACTTCTTTTACATAAACCTTACCAAACTTATCGCTTGAAGAGACAGTTCCTGAAGATTCTATGATAGATATGGCGGCTTTGTTGTCAGCACTGATTCCACTCCCTATAGTAAGAATTTCATTAGGGTCTGGATGCCCGATTGATATATGGTTTATTTCAGAAATACGTACAGCTTGTTCTTTATCGAAGTCTCTGAACATATTTATGTTGGCTACACGCGAACCTTCTACATACTCAATTTCAACGCCGCTTTTCTTTTTGTTGTTTGAGCCGCCTAGAAGCTGAAGCTTAGCTCCCCCAGCGCCTGTAGTTCTGTTTTCGGGGATTCCCGTGGCTTGAATATTAAATATAGTTTCAGGTAATATCTCTTCTGCATTCCCAATCATGTCGGTTATGCCGACCAAGCCAACATCTCTACTCCTCATAATGGTCAAAGCGTTGATTGGAATTATAGAGTTATCGTATGCAGAAATAGTAAACCTGTCTTTTTTCTGCTCAGTTAAATCATCTACCTGCTCGCCTTCGTCTCTATAGGTTAGATCAAAACCGATTATCTTTTCTTTGTTTTTGTTTTCGTTTAATGTTGTCTGTATGTTGCTGGCATATCTTTGCGTTATGTTGTGCCCAGAGTCTATGGTGGAGTAGGCTATTACATAATCTGACGCACAGCCTGAAGATATAAAGTTTACATCTCCTATGTTTCCTAGCTTGCCGGAAGGAGAGAGAGGGTTAGGTGTTATTAAAGGCTCTTCAGTTATGTAAGCTACATTGTCTACGCATTCTGTGCTGTCGTCTATTAAGTCGGTGCCGTCTTGTATCGCCGTTATTGTGAGTACTGGGTCTATATCACCTCCACCAAGAATTATGCATTCCTCCCGTGGGGCTCTACCGTCTTGAACTTCTGTTGATTTTGCGCTAGCTTCATTTGTTGTTGTGGATGACTCACCTTCGACTAAAGTAGAAACACTTGCCGACCCCATTAAAGGAGCATCGCCACCTCTGTGCTGAGTGTATTCTATCAAGTGAGGTTTTTGATCTAGTGTGTTGGTGTCATAGAGGGGTGGGTTATAACCGGATATTTGAGTTTTGTAAGACCTCGTAGCCTCTTGTTTTACTGAGTCATCCCACGCTCTTGCATAGCTTCCCACACCCAACATGTAGTTTTCTTGAAAAGAAGGAGGCTTTCTTGTGTACGGTAAATCATTGCCGTACTTGTCGCAATAGCGTATATAGAAGAAAGGCTCATCGCCAAAACCCCCGCCGCCGCCGTAAGAGCTCATATTGCTTATGAGTTTTTGACCATCTTTTACGTGCTCATAAGATCTGTTGCTTGCAAGGTATAGGGATTTACTAAGGGCGTTGTTTACTACGTCAAATATTACACCATATCTAGTATAAGTATCGGTTTCGTTCAGGCCGACTATTATATCCCTTTCCATACCAGAAATTTGGTCCATGTGACCGTTCATTACAGAAGATCTTAGATGCGTATTACTGGTGTCGTCTCCGTGGTATGTACCAATAGAATCCTGCTTACGAGCTTTGATATAGCCTGAGTAATGTTGGTCCAACTTTGTTTGTATCGTAGATATTGTATCTTTAGTAGATATAACATCACTAGTGTAGACAATTTCATGTGTACTTTTAAGTAGGTCGTTATCGTTGATACCGCCAAGCATGTCGCTTTTTATGACCTGAACCTTATAGTACATCTCCCCTCCGCCTTTGAGTCTGAGGCGGTGTTGTTTACTAAATTTATCGTGTGGAACAGCGCTGCTGTAAAGCTGTTCTTCCAAAGCGGGGGCCATCCCGCCAATAAGACTACCAAAAGGATATAGGTTATTTGGTCTTGAACTAGTTGGTATCTGGTCTAAGTGACCAATGTAACATCCAAGCGCCGTGCCTTTATCCCAGCCGCCAACAAAATCTACTCCACCAAATATAACATCAACTGTTGGTAAGAAAGTCCCGTTGTCTTCAGAACGACCAGATGAACCAGTGGTTTTTTCAAACTCTCTAACAGCTATTGGGCCGTTGTATTTAACTGCTATAGAGGGCCATGTAAGTTCAACATAGTCAACCCTGCTACCGGCAGGTCTGTTCATATATACAACTGGGAACTTTGCCCAGTATGGATGAATTTGAAGAGCTTGGAAAAATTTTGCATCCTCGGTTTCGTGCATAAAGTAGGACTGAGGATATTGTCTGTTTATGTTTTGTACGCCCCAAGGAAAAGGTCTAGCGGTGCCGCCCTGCCTGTGCAAAGTTTTTGAGTTGTAAGGTATGAAGGTTACGTCTTTAATCCCTTGTTTAGCAATTTCTTTCGACAAAGCGTCTATTATTTGACCAATTTGAACGCCTATAACATCACCGTCTGCATTTACGCTTAGCGGTATTCTAGCGACTAATGTCGCGTCCCATGTAATTGCCTCTTTTGATTTGTTGTTGCCTGTTTGAGGCGCTGCGGTATACTTACGTATAATAAAAGGTATGAAGAAATATAGCGGCTTTGAGTCATAACTTGAGCCTAGTTTTTGTTTTGCCCACTCGGATGTCATCCACACGTCGCCAGCGCCGGGACCTACAGTTCCGCGAAGCGCTACGTCACCAATACCAACCCTAACCTTACCAATAGGGTCTGAGTACGAACCCGGAATATAGTGTTTGTTAAACCCATCTACAAACATATAAGACTGAGGAGTAAACGGTACGTTAGGAGAGGTTGAAGCTCCTGACTTTCTAAGAGGATCAGACGAGTCAGAAATAGCGATTAATTGATCGTCATCTATATCTGTGTTTGCTAAAGAGCCCTTAAATGTAACTTCGTACTCTTTAACAATCCAAGTAGAACCATCTGGTGCCGATTCTGTCACTGAATTAAATATTGTCTCGTGATTTGAGTCTCCTAGCAGTCCGTCAAGTGCAGAATCTACATCTGATAAAGTAGCTGAAGCATTCAACGCGGAAGAGTAAGTGTAGGAAGAAGCTCCAGATGCTTTCCATCCTATTTTCCACTTCCCTTCGTCTCCAACAACTCTTATCTTTTTCCGCTCATTTTTACCACCAGTGCTTGCGGAGCCAGAAGAAAGAGTTAAGCCATGTAGGTCAGGGACAAGGAGGTTATGGTTTGTTTCTCCAAGGTCACCACTAAACGTTATAGTGTAAGAATAACCTGCTGAAAGAGATGATCTTGAAACAGTTACTGTGGTCTTACCAAACGAATCTTCAATAGCCGCCTTTAGATTTGCCTCAGAAACATTGTATGGTATGAGCTGATTTAAACCTTCCCATGAGCCAAATGAGCTATGAGTTACTGGATCTCCGCCATTCTTTAATATAAATGTGCCTCCATCGGCTACAATATCTATCTTTTGGACTTCGTTTATTCCCGGAATAGTTCTGCACTGTGTAGTAGAACCTCCGCCAGAACCTGTGCTAGCTCCTACTAGTGAGCTTGCGTCCACCGTCATTAACGGTATGTCTTTCTTTGATAGAGCTCCTGTGAACTCTATTATAAAGATTCTAGCTGTTATTCCATAGAAGTATTCTGTATTGTCAGATTGCAATACTGATACGGTTGCTCCTATCGCTTCTAGAGCGGCTTGTATCTCACTAGCCGTTGCGTTATAAGCTAATGCAGCCGTTGTTGAGGATGCTGATGCCTCTGTTTCTTTATAAGTTATTGTAAACGTTCCTGAGGTAGCAGAAATTGCCAGCCGCTGTTTTTCATTTCTCCAGTTCTTTCCGGTTCTAATTTCTTCAGAATCTTTTCTTAAGAACACGCCAAAGCAGTCGTTTGTATTGGCTAGAGATAGAAAATCTCTACCTACTACCCTATCTGTCTTTACGTGTCTACCAGACTCTATCTTAACACTTATATTACTGTACCAACTAGCGTGAGCCATAGCGGAATCATCGCCAGACAAATCAGGGGCAACACAAAGTTGAGAATAGTCAGGAGCTAGATAGGTCCAGTGATAATCTCTTTTATAATCCGTGCCACTTGCTTGAAGTACTATACCACCGCCTTCTATTTGTGTGTCAGAAAGATAACCGCAAGGATGGTTTCCAGAACTACACATGCCGCTGGAGGCCAAGTATAGTGTTCTGCAGTCATAGATACACTCTGATATAGTTGTCCAATTTAGATTGGTTATATTAGCTACGCCGCTTACGGTTAGGTCGTTAAAATACCCATCCCACAGAAGACCTCTGCCAGAGTCCCCTATTTTATATATGTTTGTTACGTCTGGGACTATATCCCCTTTAACTCTAGCCGCTGAGGAGTCGTTAAAGTATATTTTTTCATTTATAGAGTTGGAGAGGTGTGCGTTTTTCCACCTATAGTCATATGTAGGTGAGTAAAAACCTAGGTCGTGCATATTTCCTGAGGTTGGCGACAAGGCGCCGTTTACTTGCAGGGTTCCAAAAGAATGGAGGAGTGTAGTATTTACTCCTAACCTATTTCCCTGTAGATCGCCGTATATAAGAGGGTTTGGACCAGATCCGGGAGTAATAGTGCATAGGTCATCATTGTTTATGTCATGACTGGCAACGAATAACTTGTAGTTGTCATCCTCTCCTATGTAGTATCCAGCGCCATGACCAATGGCTATATTGTTGTTTCCTCTTTTGTTAGACTGTAGAGTATAGGAGCCTAGAGAAACGTTATTGCTTCCAAACACATTTCCAGCGAGGGAGTTATATCCAATGGCAACATTTGTAGAACCATATAGATTACAGCTCATGGAATATGTACCAATAGCTGTATTTCTAACTCCGTCGTAGTTACCTTTTAAGGCTGAAAACCCAAACGCTGAGTTGTCTACGCTACTATATCCAGCAAGTTTTAAGCTGCCTAAAGCATCTTCACCAGCCCTTGTAGTTCTGGTTGAGGGAGTTGCAAAGTTCTGAGCCTCTAAATTTTGATCTGCCGTAAATAGATGTACTGAATCTATAATGTCTAACAGATTATCTCTTATGTCTCTTGGAGATATTTCCTGCGTTGAATTATCTGCTAGCTGCTCATTTATTTTTGTTACAAGCGACGGCTTATTTACGATCATTATTAACTACCTTACTTAAAGCTTATTTCTAAAGTACTCGCATCAAACTTTGCGTTGTCCCCTGTGTATATGATTCTAGGGTTATCTAGCTGTGCGTGCATCAAAAGATTGCCAGATCCTACGTCAGCGTGGTCTGTTATAGCTATTCCAGAAACCCAGCCCCAGTCTAAGAGGGCGGTATTAAACACCAGTTGTCCACTATTTCGTATGGTTCCGATGCCTGACGCTATGTCTGTAGTAAGGTGAGACCAAGTCTCATTATTGGGTGCTCCTAAATCTATACGACTATAACCAGTTCCAGAGCCATTAATACCACTAGGAAGTTCAGGTATTGTTTGACCAGTGTTAGAGTCGAGTGGTATACCGCTAGTTAGGGCTAGCGAAATATTAGAAGGTTTACTAAATGACCCTCCTCTAAAAACATGGTTGAGCAAACCAGATTCTAAGTAATCTGAAAGTGCGGCCATTTTAATCTCCTATATGTAATTAGATCCTTGAAAAAGATATCTTTCTAGTTTATATATACACGTAAAAAAAGAACCACCCCCATGTCTGGAGGTGGTCTTTGTAAATACGGCAGTTAAAACCTGACGATTAGAACGATCCCAAAAGAATTCTTCTGTTATCGAGTACGCCAAAGCCCATTTCCATCCAACCGTAGTAACCAGCTCTTTGCTGTCTATGTAGAGTAGGATCTTCATATACCTGAAGAGCCTCTTTAACAGGCATTACAAAGCTGTCATTAGCGGACTGGTCTAAGCCAACAACTAACTCGTCATCTGACGCATGTAAGTCACCAGCTAGGTCTCCTTCAAAGAAGACTTGGTACTCTTGGCCTTGGCCAAGTTCGTCTAGGTCGTGAAGATTCACACCAAAGATGCGGGTAATTGGTGCGCCGCCCTCAGTTGCCGTATAGATCTCACGTCGTGTGACTTCATCTACTTGATCAAGTCCCCAGTTACGCACATCTTCAAGTGCTTCTGGACTAACGTAAAGATCTGTTAAGCGTCCTCGATTGGCAGAACCTGTGTTACCACCGGCATTACGGCGCATAACTGTCTGCATCAATGAAACTAGACGCTTGCTGAACATACCACGAGTAGCATCGCCATCATAAACAAGGATGTTTCTATCTACACCAGCGGCGAGAAGAGTGTGCCATCCGTCGTCATTAAGCTTCTTAGTAAAGCCAGCTTCGAGAACTTGCATTGCGCGACCAACAATATCCCAACGAGCTTCACGAGCATATCGAAGTAAGTAGTCGATAGACGATGTGATGCTGTAGGTTGGAATCATGACGTAGTCACTTTCGACTGCACGTTCAGGAATTCTACCGTGGCCCGGATTCGTATAAGCGATGTGCTCGCCTTCCATACCGGGGGAAATTAAGTCGAGAGGAAATTCAGTTGAGCTTCCAGCTTCGACAGTAATAGTTTCAAAGATGTTGCCAAGAACATCACCTGCCAAAACCCCCTTGCGGAGTGGCAATTCAAGAGCCTTAGCAAACTCTCTTTGCGCTGCTTGAGCAGTGTTGATGTCACCATCGCCAGACTGCTTTAGCAGAGCGATGAATTCATCAGTAGGTCTGTTTGAATATGACATTATTTATTCTCCTTCAAGAGTTAAAGTTACGGAAGGTTGATTTCTACTTTGCAGTAGTTATCATTATCTTTTGCGGAAAGGAATTTTCCAACGACAAGTTGACCGCTGATCGGGGCATATGGCCCAGTTCTTGCGGAAACACCTGAAACCGTACCATTAATATGGGCTACTGCCCATTGACCAGCTGAAGGTGTTCCACTGACCTTGTCAGTTACAACGTATCCTTTTCTAAGAACAGTTACTTTACCGCCCTTCTGAACTTCATCTTTGTATTGATTAAGATGTGTTCTGGTAAGGTCTTTGTTAACAACGTCGTTAAGTAAAATACCAGCTGCTACATCTGTGCCTGCAACCGATGCTTTCGTAACGACTTTGTTTACGCCTTGATCCATAGCTGCGCCTGAAGCTGTACTGCTAAAGTGAACGAGTCCACCTCTAGTAGTTACTTCGTCGCAGAAGAAACTGATATCAGTTTGTAGTTCGTATCTGTCTGCTTTAAGAGCCATTATATCATTCTCCTTAAATTATTTCGAGAGGACATTTTCTGTTAACCACTGGGCTACACTAGCTCTTGTGGACTCCAGTTCATCTTCTTCTGGTGAAGCCTCAACGAGAGTTGCTTCAGAAGATTCTACATTTTCAAAAGTTTCATCAGACGCTTCAACAGCTTCTGCTTCTTCAGCTACTTCTTCAGTAGTTTCATCGGCATCAGCTTTTTTGTCTTTCTTCTTTTCGTCGTCTTCTTTATCTTTTGGAGGGAATTGACCCTTCTTTTTCATTTCTGCATCATTTGGTTTAGCTGCAGTTTTTGTAAGAGCAACAACTTGCTCAAACATTTCGTCTGTTGCGTCTGCGAATGCTGCCAAAGTTTCCTCAGCGGCTTCTTCTTCTGCACCAGCTTCAATCAAAGCGGCTTTGCGTGCTGCAAGTTTAGCTTCAGCTTCTTGTTGTTCAATCTTTGCGATTGCTTCTGCAAGTGCTTCGTCTTTCTTTGCTGCAGCATCTTCAAGTTCAGAAATTTTTTCTTCGGAAGCTTTAGCGGCTTCTTCTAGATTTGCGATACTTTCATCTTTCGATGCAATATCAGCTTCAAAAGCTTCAACCGTTGCTGCAAACTCTTTATCTTTTGCGGCTTCGATGTCTTGCTTCATAGCTTCGTTTTCGGCACGAGCAGCTTCCAAACCTGACTTCAGGTCAGCAATTTGCTGTTCCAAAACTTTAGTATTGTCATTAGACATGTTAATTTCTCCTGAAAATATGGTGATTTTTTCTTCTTCTGAAATGTCAAAAGCTTTAGTAGAGTTTAGAATGACACTTCTTGGATTAGCTGGATTTGAGACCAAGCCTTTACCTGAAAAAGCAATATTGCGTAAAGCCCTACCTATCTTATATCCTTCGTACTCTCCCTCTCCTCCGTAGGCTCTTAGGTGTTTAGTTAAAAACGCCGAAGCCTGATCTCTTTCAAGAAGTTGATGTTTGCCTTGGGGGTCTACTAAGGCATAGTCAAAATCTGAAAATAAGCACTCCATCGAGACAAACCACTTTCCATCTTCGATTTCAGCTATTATGTTTTGCATCCGCTCTTTATTTTCTGGATCTGTCCAGCTATTGTAAAGAACAGCCTCCGTTATAATATCAAAAGCCTCAGGAGATTGTTCCCCTTCAGCTTTGTTTCCATCTTTATCAACAACATAACAACCAGTTATGTGTCCAATGATGTCATTTTCATCATGCATGAAATTAAACTGTTTGTCTTCCGGGGTTTTTCTGGCGGCCCAAGTGGAGTCAGAAAGAAAGACATCATCGTTTTTATTCCATCCAGTAGAAACTAAAACGGAGTCAAGGTAATACAAGTCTACTTGATCTGGATTGCTTCCAGCAATCAGCTTTTCGATGTTAGGGTCTTTGCTATCAGGAAGCTCACTCGCTTTGGCAGAGCTAACAATATTAGCTACTGAACAATAAGCTATTGAGGCTGAACTTTTGACTAAATCGCCCACCCCGTCATCTATCTCTGATTGATATATTTTCATTGTATTACCTCTAGAATACTTATACACAAAATTTTAAAAATAATGTACAAACGCCTTTTTTTACCTTAGCAAAAACTCCAAAAAGCAGCTAAGCGTCCTCCTTCTATACTCGTCTATACTTAAGTTGTAAGTGTCTATGCCTTTAGATGATAAGATCGCTTTGAAGTCTTTTGGGGTTGGGTTTCCTTCAGTTATAGTTTTAAGAACTGACTCATTGGTGACATTAGACAAAACCTTGGTGTTTGTTAGAACAGAAAGCTTAAGGTTTTCTAAGTCAGAAACATCAGACTTTGTCAGTTGTCTAAGGTTCTTTTTATTCTTACTACCAAGATAGGCGGCGTTTACTATTGAGGAGATCTCGTCCCAAGAGTCTTCTAGCCAAACCAACGTCTCAGCAACGCCGGGTTTAGATTTTGGAGTTTCAACCCTTTTCTTTCTTGGTTCCTCGTCCTGTTTGAAAGGGGGTCTACCATTGTCCTTCTTTGGCGATGGTTTGCTTTCCTGCTCTTTGCGGTTCATTTCGGATTGCTTTTCCATTTTTTCCATGTCTTTTTGGTGATTAGCGTTATGGAACGGACTCGCTTTATCTGGTAGATTGTCTTTATCTCTGTCTTTGTTTTCTCTTTTTAGTCTGATCTTCTCAACTTGAGGGATTTCTTTAAATCTTTCTAGAATTGTTTCATGGCTTATAATATCCCTGTCAGCCAATTGAATTAGCAAGTTCTTTTCAGCGGTTTCGTCAGACAGGCTCATTTGGTCAAATTGGACATGCGCGCCCTTCCTGAAGCCCATTGCTTTTCTTACAATCTCGACTTCTTTCTGCCAAAATTTAATAAGCATGTCGCGACCATATTGCAGCCTCTCGACAAGAGTTTTTAGAGAGATGAAGTTATTGGTGAAACCTCCGCTTTGTCCCGCTATTCCAGTAAGTGTAGGAGGAACTCCAAGTCCTGCATAAATACTATTGAGAACGGATGAGTACTTTTCAGAGCCTAAAAATTTATATACTTGGCTATTTGATTCTGTATAAGAAAGCTCAGGCCCCCATACTAATTCCATAGTACCACCACCAACATTGCTGGCTAATATATCTCTTAGCTTATTAATGGCTGACTTGTTAGGGAGTATCTTGTGGTCTAGGTTACCTAAAGTCCACAGCCTAATATTCGATATAGCCCCGTCTAGAGCAGACATGTCAGCAAGTCTCATTTTTTCTAGCATAACAATATCATCAAGTATTGCGTATATCATGGGGTTTGCCCATTGCTTCCAATCGTCTTTCTTGTAGTAGAATACTGAGAGTCTGTCTGGATCTAATGGTATTTGCTTGTCGCCTCGCTCTATTCTTCTTTTTGTGTCTGGAGGGAGCGTGTCTAGGATGTGCGAAGGTATTGATCCGTTCTTATAATTATCCAGAAGCGATGTTGTAGATATGTTGAAGTTCTTCCTACCTAAGAACAAGGAAAGGTTTCCATCCTTAAGCTCTACTGTGGTTGGGTTAAAGAAATTATACCTCCAAGGAATTTCGTTTTGTTTGATCTGTGGTACTTCAACCTTGATATCATTAGCAACAGATCTCATATACTTCACTAGCTCTGGAGTCATATTAGCATTGCTTCTGTATACTATTACATTCCCACATCTATATAGAGTGTTTAAGAAGCGTTCTGATCTTTCTTTACCATCTATTTTTTTAAACCATTGCTTGAAGAATGATTCAGCTGTTTTATTTTCGTGTACCAGATTTATTCCCTGAGAACCAAAATCTCCCATCAGGTCAATTACGTTGCGAATTATACCAACTTTATCGTAAGCGTCCATACACATCTTCATGATGCGTTTTTGCTCTCTAGGTATGTTTTCGTCTGGTCTAAAAGCGTAGTAGTCAGAACTTCTAAATCCGGGTCTAACAGATCTGTTTGGCTCTATACCAATAAAGTTTCTATAGTGGTTTCCTTGAGTCTTTGATATTCCATCATACGCATCTATGTTTTGTCCATGAGAGGCGAAGGCTTTCCCTCTTTCCTCTTCACTTCCCCAAGTTATCATGTTCTGATTATCGCTCATTTTCATCTCTTATCAAACAATTGGAATGTAATTGGAATGGTTACAGTATTATACACAACTAATAGATATCTTTCATATTTTCTGTAAACCAGTTTGGGCCAGAGAAGTCTTCTCCTGACATAGCCCTCTTCTTTTCGGCCTCTGATATCGTTGCAAATCCTCCATAAAATTTGTACTCTGTAGGGGACGGCATCCTAGCTAAGCATCTAGCTGCCATGTTGGCCATTACTAAGGCAGAGTATCGGTCTTTGCGCATCTTGCTTTTTTTGCCAGCAGCTACTATGATCTCAGGAGTGTCCCACCTGTCTCTGCCAGTAGCTGTCTGTGTAATCTGTATCATTGAGAGTTCGTCTTTAAGCTCCTCTATGTCCATAACACACTCTTCTAGCGTGTCGAACACTCTCCCTTTAAGTCCATCTTCAGCATTTGACAAGCCTATGCTCACGGCGTCGAAGTGAGGAAATAAAAGAGCTTTATCCTCAAAGTCTTTTCTCATACCATGATTTGCTTCAGAAAGCCAATCGTATTTAGCAAACTGACACATCTCTAGTATATGTAAGCCTTTTTCATCGTCAGTGTCTTTCTCTTTGTCTTCGTCTATTACTGGCCAGATTGGTTGCTCACCCTGCTGAAGCTTATCTTTGTCGTGTAATGACTCCATAACAGCTATGCCGCCACCCTGAGCATCCATAGCTATATGAATGCAAGGATATCTTTTCATTAAGTCTCTTATCTTCCTAGCGCAGTATGCATAGAAGTCTGTTTCGCTAGAGTAGCCTTGTTTGACCTTTTCTCTATGTTCTGACCTCGTCGTCGTCCAGCAATGAACTATTCGTCTATGATCAGGATTGACCTCTAGTACAACAATTGAGAAGTTGTCTACTTCAGAAGCTGGGTCAACACCAAATATATAATGTTTTTTAGGGTCTCCAATTATAGATGCGCTAAAAGAGATCTCGTCGCCATTTATAGTTTTTATAGGCTCTTGTTCAGATGCGACGCAAGACTCGATTAGGGAGCGCTTGAAGAAGCCTTGTGAGTCTCTGGTAAAGCAGGCTCCAAATTCCATTTGGTAAATACCTGCATGAACTGTAGCTTTTGATCTAGCCACTTGAGCAGCGTCCATAAAACCTTCTGGAAGCAATTCGTATGGTATTCTTATTACAGAATATTCAGTCCAGTCAAAGTCAGATGGTGGATCTTCACCGCCAAACACATCCCTTAGTCTAGACAACTCGCCTTTGCTTTTTATGATAGATTTCCATTTTTTCCAGTATGTTGCGAAATGGTTGAAGTCATAATAAGCTGTTCCGGAAAGTATGATCTGGTTGTCTTTGTTGTTTGCGACAGATTCCTCTTGAGCATCTAGTGATATACCAAGTTCTTCTGCTTTCTTCTGAGCTGCTATTCTTTTAACATTGTCTATTGGGTCTGCACTAACTGCGGCAAAACCGGCAACGACTGTTTCAAATATATCTCTAGGTATAGACGCGAACTCGTCAGATATAATATCATTAGCACGCTGACCACGAATTTTTTGTCCATCACCGAGAGGTAGGCATGTTACCCTGCTATCGTTTAGCCTCATAACACATCTATCGACATCTCTTCTTGGTCCGCTATTACTATCGCATATATCTCTTAAGATAGGAGAGTTGTTCCATATAGTTTCCATGTATTCAAACAAAACTTTAGACTGTCTAAATGCAGCACCGACAACAACAACTTTTCTATTAGGCAATAGCAAAGCTCTCATCATTGCATATAATGAAAGCATAAAAGATTTACCAAAACCACGACTAGCTATAAGCATTGGGAATCTTCTGTTCCACATTTCTTGAAGCATTAAGGCTTGTGATGGTAGGATTTGTATGTTGAATATTTGTTTGCAAAGGAATGAGAAGTATTCCGGCCTAACCATTAACCAAGACAACTTTAGGTGGTAGTCGTCTTCGGTAGGGTTTAACATGTCCATTGGATTGAACAGGTCTTCTTCAGATATATCTAATCCTAGCCAAGCTTCATCTATTTTCTTAAGACTGTTTGTCACTTTAAGCTTTCTATTCCTCTATACTTTCTAGTAGACAGTACACCGTCTGCAAAGCCGTAGTAGACAGCTTCGTTACTGTCAATGTACCAATCACCATCTTTAAGCTTTCTCTTTATGTAAGATCTAACCTTAGACTCACTTAAGTCTTCAAACTTTTCCTTGAAAAACTTACCCTTCATACATTTTTCAATATATATGTCAAGCATAGTGTCTAGCATTTTTAATTCAAACTGAGCCCAGTTTTGCGTGTCTAGGAAGTTGCCAGCATTGCTGCTAGAGCCATAGTGGCACATGAAATATGAGTTGGGCATCATGATTCTAACATCAGCAGCTTGAAGTATGATACTACTCATAGATTCTGCTTGGCCATATGTAATTATTGTTGTGTGCGATCTTGCGACTTTGATAGCATCGTATATAGCCATGCCATCGCCCCAGTTTCCACCAAGGCTGTGCATATGAATAAGAATTGGTTCATTTTTCAAGGAGTCCAAATATCTAATGTTTTTTATAAAGGTGGTAGCCATACGATATTCCACACCGGGATCGTCGTCGAATGGTCCGTGATGTCCATGTAGATATATTTCCCTTTGTTTTAAATCTACACTTTGTCCGTGTATTGAGTCTACGATATCGTTCATTTTTTTCTTCCGACAGTATAAAGCTCGTTAACCCTCTTTAGTAAACTACTAACGGTAAGGAATGCGTTATACTTATTTCCGCAAAATATTACATGGATGTTGTCATATAGCTGAAATTCCATTAAACACTTTAGCATATACTTTCCGGTTATCTTCACCGAGTTTTTGCTTTTTTCAGGTATTCTACTATTCTCAGGAAAGTCTATTAACTCAGATAGGCTGAACTCTAATATTATAAACTTATGCGGAAAATCTTTCATTCTTTCTATTTCTCTTAGGAACGTATGTTTCTTTTGTCCTAGGTTAATAGCTAATTCTTCCACACAGCCTTTTCTTTCTATACATACTTTGTCTTCAAGGCCAACTATTGAATAGTCTCCGGTATCCAGTTTTTGATCTATCATACCAAGACACAGATCATACTCGCTAAAGTAATAACCTTCTTGCTCTCTCGTGTCTCTTATGACAGTGTACTTAGGTGCTCTTGCGTTTTTTGGCATTTTTCTGAGATACTATAGTGTTGAATATGTACTCGTAATGGGACTCAAACCCGTTTACTTTTTCGTGGCATTCACGACATAGGGTTATTCCATTATCAACTTCGTATCTCAATGCAGCGGCGGATGACCACTTTTTAATATGATGTGCTTGTAGTCTGAAATTAGAATTACATTGCGGCATCTGGCATCTAAAGCCGTCGCGCTTGTAAACTTTCTTTCTCCAGTCTTTGTAAACTGGATCGTCATAATTTCTTCTCATGGCACAAAAACTTTTGTTATTCTAATATCGTTTTTAAGTCTTCTACAAAGTGTAGTCGTTTCTAACGAAGCGTCTTGTCTTAGTATTATCTGTATTAGTCTGTATAACGCAATATAACAAGCTCCGTCAGGATCGTCTGATTCGACAAATACTATTGGGAAGGATGTGTTATATTCCTTTAAGTCAAACTTCGTCAGTTCGTATATTATCAAAGTCAAGTCCATGTAGACTTTGTATGTTTTCATTGTATATCATGATCCACCATTAGCTTAGCCAAATCTTCAAAAGAATGTCTAGGTTCCCATCCAAGTTTGGTTGTTGCTTTTGTGTTGTCTCCTCTTAAATAGTCAACTTCAGCAGGTCTGTAGAACTCTGGGTCTTGAACAACAAAACTATCCCAGTCTCCTATACCTGAATGTCCAAAGGCCACGTTGAGAAACTCACGAATAGTGTGGGTTTCCCCCGTGCAGATAACATAGTCATCCGGTTGGTCCTGTTGAAGCATCATCCACATGGCCTCAACATAATCTCCCGCATACCCCCAATCTCTAAATGCTTCGAGGTTCCCCAGACGTAGCTTTGGAAATTTAGCATCTACATCAGATGCCTTTGGATGTACATGTATATGGTCTTCTGAAAAAGTCAGGACAGAATAGTCTTCTACTTGGTGTTTTTTCTTCCATCTTATAAAGTCTCCAATCCATTTAGTAATTTTTCTTGTTACGAATGTTTCGCCTCTTCTTGGTCCCTCGTGATTGAACAGTATTCCGGCACTTGCGTGGATTCCGTACCCCTCTCTGCATAGCCTCGTCATATAGTGTGAGGCGCACTTAGCGATAGCATATGGCGACTGAGGTAGGAACTTAGTCTCTTCGTTTTGATATTTTACTTGATCTCTATTGATATCGTATGAAGCACCAAACATCTCACTGCTAGAAGCTTGATAAAATCTGCATCCAAATAAGCCTAGTTCCACAATAGACTGTAAGATGTTTAAGCATCCTTTTCCTGTTATATCCCAAGTTAGTGCTGGTTGTTTGAAAGAGACACCTACATGAGATTGTGCCGCAAGATTATAGACTTCATCTACGTCATCGTTATCCTTAAGAACCTGATAAACACTATGTGCATCCGTTATGTCCGCTTGAACCAGCTCGAATCTTTCGTGATCCAAAATGTGACTGATACGTTCAGTATTATCTGTACTGGCTCTTCTGTTTACTCCAATCACCTTATACTGCTTATCTAACAGTAAGTCTGCTAAGTGGCTCCCGTCTTGGCCGGTAACCCCGAATACAATCGCTTTCTTCATTTTGGTTCCTTTAATCCTTAACTGTGTCTGGAGTCAGAAAGGGCTGATCCACCTGCCCGTCTTCATATTGGTGGAATTGCCCCAACCGATCCATTTCTTTCTGCGTTGCAAGACGCATCTTTTCCATTTCTATTCCGTAAGAACGTGTTAGCTCCGGGTTGCTGATAAGATGAATAACCCAGCCAGTGAAGCTGTGCTTACTATCCTCGTAACGCTTCACACGCTGCTCTCGCGTCGCCTTCATCTCTTTGAGCATAGAGTTCTTCTTTGTCTGTAAGTCTCTGTAGTCGCGATTCAGGGACTCCTGAGCTGCTCTTAGCGATGCCACTTGCCGTTCTAGGTTGATTACAGTGTCCACATCCTGCTGATCAGGATCAAGAGCCCTCTCCTCGCGTATTAATTCCGTAAATGCATTGATTTGATCCATGTTGCTTTTATTTGTCTTAAGAGACCTGTTCATTAACAGCTCAAGCTTGATCAAGTCAACAACTTGTATTTCTTCTGTAGGAATCACATCGTCCTTAAACTGTGATATGACCCTTGTCCAGTGGTATTTAAACAACTCAAGCTCCTGTTCGTCAAACTGGGCTTTGAGCTCAGGCCAGTAGGGGCGTGTCTCCAGTTGATAAGCCGCCTCTTCTTCAGAGGTCAGCCCCACTTTGAACTTTCGTTTAATAAAGTCCTTGATACTATCAGGGTCTCTATCTAATTGTTCTGCAATTTCCTCGTGAGAGAGAGATTTAACATTCTCCTCTATAAACTTTTCCTCTTTCTTAGAGATACGCCCCTTACGCATGACCATGTTCCTCTAAAATTTGGTAAACACATTGAAGTACTTCTTCTCGTTGCTTTTTTGGTACGTATACATCATTAACGATCTTTAAATAATCTACTCTATACTCTGAAGGCAACTTGTTATTTACGATTCTTTGCATTTCTTTTGTATCTATTTTATCTTGATGATTAGCCTGCAGGCTTTGGGGCGATATGATAGTGTTGTCATTGGAAAGTTGGCCGGGCATTAGGACTTTAGCTTTTTCTTCTTCGTTTTTATTAAAGTGGTTATCTCTTACAAAGTTCTTTAGTCTATTTGATAAATGTACTGCTAGGAAGTTTTCTAGTGGGCGTCCTTCTTGGTATCTGTCAAGGGCGTCCATGCAGATAATAAAGGATTCTTGTTTTATATCATCAACTGTATAGCCATAAAACGTATACTTGGCTGCGGTTCTGTTGACGACGAGCATTATGGTGTCAATTACCTGCTCTTCTGTCATGCTTGGTGGTATCCTCACTCACTAAGCTCCCAGCTGATAGTCCTCCACTCAGTTCCTGTGAAATATTCTAAACAATCTGTGTCTTCATTGTATATGATTGTACCTTTTTGTGCTTTTGGTTTGGCTTTTTCTTTATAAGGCGGATAGGCTCTTACCATCGGAGCTGATAATACAGAGTTCTTGCGAGTTAAATTGACTCTGCGGCTGGAAAGGGCGATTTGTCCTTGGGTTTTCTTTACTGCGTCAATAATATGTTCGTCTGTTAGTATTTCTCTAAGTTCATCCTTGTCTATTGACTGTACTCTGTCATCTTTACGACCTAAAAGGGCGTTTTCTTCGAGTTCGACTGGCGTTGGAGAGTACGCATCAACAGAAGCGATGACACAATGGGGCGATGCGAGTGCGTGAATGTAGTTTTTAGGAGTAATTGACCTAATAACTACGGGGTCGTCGCTATGGATATAGTGAGGTTCCCTTCCTGCGGAGTTGTAGGTAAGGGAAAAGGCGTCTCTTCCGCTATAACAGGCGTGTTCTCTTACAAAATATAGATTTCCGTCTTCAATTTCGGTATACCCAACGCCTTGTTCGGCAAATAACACGGAATTTTCTATACAATTACTGTCTTTTTCAAATTTTTCTAAGTGATAGAAGAATCTTATGCCAGTTTCGTAATGATTTCTTATAAGAACGTCATTGAAACGGCCTTCTTTTGCTCCGTCACGATACTGCGGCGGGCAATGGGCGAAGTTTTTGTTAGCTAGTAAGATTAATCTGTTAGACTTTGAGTCAGTTTTTGCAGATTCTATCTTACCTGAGCTAAAATTATTCTTGCTCTTCAGATTCGCCATCCAAAAGTTCTCCTAAAGACTTGTCCTCAGCCTCTAATTCTTGTTCCACTTCCTTTTCGAGCTTGGCAGTCGCTTTTGTGTACATGCAACTGAAAGCTCGACGTGGTTCTTGTTTGTTTTCATCAGTCATACTGTTCTCCAATCAATTGGAATGTTTGTTTCGTCACTATATTATACACTCCAAGGAAGCAAATTGCACGTTTATGGCATATTTCCACCGAAGATTGTTGCATTTATACAGGTGAGACACTATAATTTAGTAAAAGATCCATCAGATCGGGTTCTTTCACCGAAATATGGCCTAGTAAAATAATTTCTGCTGTCTAGGCATTGCAGCTCTATGGTTTCCATGTGTTACGGAAGATGAGCGGGCTAGAAAACGTGATGGTCAGGGGCGGGTAGGCATGAGATCACCCATCCATGCAAGCTTGTGGACAATACTCGTGAGTTGACGCTTTCTCACAAACCCAGACGCGCAATAGTATTGATGAGCTGCCCACTGATGATGGATCTGTATCCCCATGTTTGTTATTGCGTGGAGGGTAGAAAGCTAGGGGTCCGTAAATAAGGAGGAAGATATGAGAAATATGAGAAGCAAACTTAGTCAAGAAGAAAAGCAGCAGGGTAGAGAGCGTGCTCATGCTCAGGGTATGTACTTCTGCAATATTTGTGAGCGAACCATGGGCAGGGAGAAATTTAGTAAGGATGGCAACAATAAAGCTAATCATGGGGTGAGGACTAGATGTAAAGAGTGTGTTGCGGAGCGTGATCATGAGTATCATATTGAGAATAAGGAGCGAAGGAATCAAAAAGATAAGGATTGGGAACGTCGAAATAAAGAGCACAGGAGAAGATACTTCGATGAAAGAAATAAGATGCCTGATGTTATACTTAGAAGAGCTATGCGTAACAACCTAAAAAGATACATGGCAATTGCAATGGGCGAATCAAAGATTAAGGAAAGCTGGGACTACGACGAGATAGGATGCTCACCAGAGTTTCTTAAAGAATACATTGAGGCGCTTTTCGACGAGAGCATGGAGTGGGAGAACTACGGCTTGTGGCACATAGACCACATCATGCCTTTATCTAAGGGCGGAACGAACCACTACTCTAATTTACAACCTCTCTGGGCTGAGGCTAACCTGCAGAAGAACGACAAATGGGATCATGAAGGTGCTGGAGCAATGATGGGATTCTTAGATTCTAAGAGAAGCTTTGGCGGAAGAAGCATGACGAGGGTATCGAGAAAGATTAGGTAAGACATTCTAATGAGCGTCAGCGAATTATGTCTGCACCACCCCGGCTTTTTGAGAGTAAACAACAGTAATCGGAACTGAAGATAAAAGTGGTGGTATCATCTAAACCAAAGCTATAAACCTGAAAAAAATCTGTACACCGCAAATAGGTGGGGAATGGGGCTCCCACATCCTTATTGAGACACAGTCTCATCAGCAGAAAAAAGATGAGATTATTCTGAGAATATACTCAAGAGTCTATTGACAAATGACGATATATATAATATACTTAAGGTATAAGAGTTAATCGAAAGGATAAGAAAATGAATTTATACGAATGGTCATTGGAAAACGAAGCGTTAGTAATGTTTGTAATCATTCCTGCGTTACTATTACCAGTAGGATTTGTTGTAGAAAAACTTATAGAAAAGTTTGATAATTGTTAAGATTACCCTTGACAAATGCCGATACTTATGGTATACTAAGAGTATAACAATTAAACAAAAGTTCTTGAAAGGGACACAAAATATGATCGTTACTAAAATCGGAAGCAAGAGCCAAGCTAAACTAGAACTGTTCAAGATTGATCGTCGGATCGAAAAGAAGATTGAACAACACGTTAACGAGTTGGGTAAACACAATACCGACATTGTTGAACGTGAACTAGAACAGCTTTGGGCTAAGAAAAGTATTTTAGTTAATTTCATAAATAGTTAAAGTTTACCCTTGACAATAGCCGATAAGTATGATATACTTAAAGCATAACAAACAACGAAAGGTTTGACATGTTTACAGAAATTCTACTTTGCTCAATAGTCACACTACCATTAGTGTTCACGATATACGAAAACAACATAAGGAAAACAAAATGAATTTAGGAACTATGAACGGTTGGAAAGAACAACCAAAAGAATACACAAAGCACCTTGCTGAGTGTGGTACTGAGTACCAAGCAACTATAATTTACAATGAGCCAAACCCTAACGGCGTTGGCCTAGTGCGTAAAGAGCGACAAGAAACACGTCGCAAGTACGACACTGTAGTAACAAAGGTAGGCACGTACAGCGTCAAGCGTACAGAAACCTGTAACGAATGTGGATGTAGCTGGAATAGTTACTCGTAGGCTAGTACTACCTTAACCAATCCTATAAAGCTGGACAACAACAATACACAAGGAGAAACACAATGCAAGATTTCGTAGTATATAAATCAGAAGCAGCACAAGGCCGGTTAGTTGAGCTTGTACAGAATAAACACTGTGAGACATACGAGGTAATCGTTGACGGTATACCTGTATTCAACTGTACCGATTACTCAATAGCAGAACACGAATACAATATGGAGTGCGTATAATGAAGATGCGACGAATACACGCTATACAGATAGCAAGAGAACTACAACGTGTAGAGAATCAGAAGAAGCGCGACATAGATAAGAAGCAGAGTAAACGTCGTGGTATCATTAGTAGATTGATGGGGTATAGAGATGAATAGAGAGAGTGAAGCTAAGGCGATAGCCTACTGTGTACTATCATTGTTGGCGGGCTGGATAGTACTGCTGTTAATAGGGTAGTCTTACCCAATGCACTCGCCTAAGGGCGGCATATACGGTGGGGGCGCGGGCTCCCACCCCCCTCTGAGGTGGGGGATTCTGTAAATAAACTATATTATTTTGAGAAAATGCTGGGAGAGTGACCAGATGTGTCACGACCATGTGCGATAATATATATA
>CEVG01344020.1_pt1 | contig 25797 bp, 29 predicted proteins | sample 356511 | NCBI WGS metagenome assembly CEVG01 (sample SAMEA2623426, study PRJEB7988) | marine metagenome | biome: marine biome (ENVO:00000447); feature: surface water layer (ENVO:00002042); material: "saline water (ENVO:00002010), including plankton (ENVO:xxxxxxxx)" | depth 5 m | reverse complement strand
GGAGCTTATGCCTTTAGTGATTTTAATGGATTTCCACCACAAAAACTCCCGGACTACGGCTTCGTAGATTACTTATGAAATTATTAGATAAAATAGCATTGAATAGTTTAATTAAAACTATTACTAGTTTTATACTAGCAATAATAAAAATCTTTGTACCACACAGTAAAGATATTACAGACCCTAAACCTAAAAGACCTATTCGAGACTTACTAGACAAGTGGTTTAAAAAATGATAAATAAAATTTTATTTGCTTCCATAATCTCTTTACCTATATTTTTTGGTTCAGGTCATGTGCATTATAATACCAAAGCAGTAGTTACACTAGTAGGAGCAAAAATAGCTTCTCAAGAAAATAGTGTAATAGAAAAGTATAAAAGAAAAGATTGTCCTGTATGCAAAGGTAAGGGTTGGTATATTAGCGGTGATGGTATAGCTAAGATCAATTGTCAATACTGTGAGCCATAAAATGACTAACAAAGAAAAATTAGAACATATAGCTAATGATATTCTTAGCGACCAAACTCTACCTGAAGATAAGTTTGGTAGTGTTATTATGGTGCTAATGATGATTAGTATTATAGTAAGCGTTATGAGAGTTATGCAAGAATGTGACAAATCTAAAAATATAGATGATAAGGTGGCATTTTATACTCAAAGGATACATGATATATCTGATAGAAAATGGTGGTTTGCTCGCATGAGATTAAAAAAGTTTATGCGTAATGAACTAAGTAGATCAGACTACCAAGAATATTCCGCATCTTTGTGTGATGCAATTTTTAAAAAAGGAGTGTCTATCACGGAAGATGAAGTTAAAACTTTACTGGAGGCTAATAAATAATGTTTAGTATTTTAATATGGTGTGTTTATGGTATATTTGTAGGTTCTATTGCTAAATCAATTATACCTGGAGAAGAAAATTTCGGCTTTTTTAAAACTATAGCTCTTGGAGTTGCTGGCTCCTACATGGGAGGTGCGGTATTATACCTATTAGGTAGCTATTCTGCTCTAGAACCAGCAGGTATTTTTATGGGTGTTGCTGGAGGTTGTGTTGCATTACTCCTATACAATAAACTAGTTAAGAAATAATTTACGGGAGCATGCCCATATCATGAGTCAGTCACCAAAACATTTCCAAAAATGTAGACCCGATGGTTCGTATGTTGTATACAGGGCAGGAAGCTACACTGCTGGTGACACCAACACACCACCTCCTACCGCATCAAGATCTGGGGCTGTTATCTATCCGCCATATAGAAGTGTTAAAACGAAAGCGCCTAATGGAGCACAACCATCTCCTGATGTAATGATTAATAATCAGCAAGTAATGCCACATGCTAGTAAGGCAATTCCACTAACCGAAAAAAAAATTGAAGATGGAATTGTTATAGATCAAACCACTAGCGATAATGAAGGTTATGTTTATGATAACCCGTGTTGTGAGACTGTACCGCTGATTCAAATATTAAATGATAGATTAAAACAAGCTGGGATTATACCAGAAGATCAAGAAATAAATTATAAAAAAATGATGGGATGTGCAGGCATGGGAGATGCTAGATATGATTCTACATCTTCTCCTATTCCTATCTCTAATACTAGCTTTTTGGATGATAACTCGCCTAATAAAACTACCTTTATATCTGGTGGTAATTTCTCACTGCAAGCAGCACCTCCACCTCCACCACCACCATCTAAGGGATCTCCTATACCTATGTATCGTCCGGCAGGTGAAGAGGGACCCAAAATGACAGATGCTTGTTCAAATGTTCTAGCAGAATTTTTTCAAGAAAACGCAAACAATCGACCATGTAATTGCATACCAGTTATCAATGATGATGAATGCGCACAATTTTTGGAAGACGGAACTTTTGGAGAAGGAGTAGTAGAGTGTGAGTGTTTTGCGGAAAAAGGAGCGAGAATTATACCTCTGATAAGACCTCCAGGATCTGCTAATGATCCTAAGCTTTTAATAGACTACATAATAAAGAGGCTTAATGATGGCTCTCATGTACCTATGCACACTAATGGTGATCCAGAAAACGGTCATCCAAACGGCAATAACAGTAATGATTTTCAAAATATGACTCATTTTTTGAATAACATGCTGACTATGCAAACTTATAACGAGGACGGAACTTTATCAGGCACTACAATGCTAGACCATATTGGAGATACACTTGGCGCAGATGCAAAACAAAAACTCACTGATTTATACAATGACCAAGTAGCTACTGGTAGTCCTATCAACATAACTGAACTCATGAATGATTCAGATCTTATGGGGACTTTAAATGAACAGATGAAAGGGCCGCAAGGTGCCGATCATCATTTTACAGCAAGTGGCTATACATATAATGAGCAAACTGGCGTATACACATTAGAATTAGATTTAGGTTTTGGCGGTGGCCCCGGTAGTACTGTAACGATAGATATAGACCCTAATGATCTCGAAGGATTCGATCCTGGAATTTTGGTTAAAACTAAGGGAGCTGTAGACTTCCAAATAGAAGAGTGTGACTGCGGATCTGGAACAGATTGTAGTGATAGTGAAAGTAATTGTGAATTAGTATGCTGCGAGTGTAGTGGATCAGAACCCGTTAGTATAAGTATTAATTTAATCGAAATTGGAGACCCCAATGCTACATGCGAAAGTTTGGGCTATAATGATGCGGGTGACTGTGTGACAGATCCTCCGTGTTATTCAGCATCCTCTCTATTGGTTGATGTGAAGGATCTATTACCGTAGTTAAGTTTTTAAAGCAGAAAATAGGATGAATGGACATACAGGAACTGTTTGATAAACAGTTTTATAACGAGTATTATGCATGCACATCTAATGTTAGCGAATATATACAAGATTGTATTCATGATGGAAGGTATATCCATCCTGCTGTAATTGAAGATAATTTCGATTATGGTGTTTTTATTAGTGAATTAAATTGGTCTGATATTATCTTAGTAAATCAATACCATGCTTTGGAATTTTATTTAAAGCATAGAGAAAAGTATAAATATTTATTTAATCAAAAACATACAGATGTAAAGTTTGATAAATTAGATAGTTCTGAAATATGTTGTGTATATGTAGTTAAAAAAACAGATGAGATATCTAAAAACATAGCCCTAGAATCTATTGAAAAAATAAAACATAATGTTGATAGAATCTATATCATTCTTCCAGAATCTTTAAAAGATGAAGAAATTTTTAATAAAACATATCACGACTATATAGTTGATATTAAAGATATCTGGACTTTAAAAAAAATATCTAATAAATATAAGTATACATTATTTGCAAACAATGATATATGTATTAATGATTACCTTTGTGATTTTTTAAATGATTTTGATGAAGATGTAAAATCTGTATGTGATGTTTATCACAATTATAATAATAGATTCTATAGGTGCGTTAACCCTAATTTATTATTAATTAAAAATAAAATATTAATTAAGATCTTAAAAACAATTAGATATAATTTTAATATTAATTTATGTTACTCTCTTACTAATTTTTTAAAACAGCAAAATATATCCTATAAATATTACGCCGCACATACGCAAGTTAAAGAGGTTTTTTGGTATAACCTATTTGGCTTAAAATTACTTGATTATCAAACCTTAGTGGATAATCTAAAAATCCCATGCGTAAGCTCTTGGGCATATGAAACTATGCGTCAAAACCTTCATAATTGTTTTCTAAATGGAACATCTATAAAATCTACTAGTATCATAGATAATTTAAAATCGTCTGTTAAAACGTACGATAAAAGCCACAGCATAGCATGTCATATACATATAGGCAATACAAATCCTAGAATTCTTGATTCTATACAAACAGCTATAAATAAATTAAATTATTTTAATACTACATATTTTATTACATCAAATACAAAAATTGATAATATGAAAACCTTTATCCTGCCTAATAAAGGAGCTGATATAGGTCCGTTTTTATACATATTATATCACTATATACTGAAAGATAATTATGACTTTATTGTTAAACTTCACAGTAAAACACATCATGGATTTAGAGATATATGCTTTGATACTATATTAAATAATATGCTATATACTCAATATATATTGACTAATAAACACAATTGCTATATAGCTGGACCACAACAAAAGAACATGATGTTAGATACTGTAAACCAGCCTATTATTGATAACTTTTGCAAAGAATATAACATAGATATAGATTCTTCCAAAATAGACTTTTTTGCAGGAACTATGTTTGTTTGTAAACATAAAATGTTTAATGAATTTATTGAAAAATATAAGGTTAATCTTTTGGATCATTATTTAACCTTAGAGACAGGTTATAGAAAGAATCATCAACCTACATACACCCATTCATGGGAAAGAATATTGTCTGGTATTATACCTTATTCCTTGCAGAGTTCTAAATTGTATATAATATAAAACTATGGAAAATAAAGCTAAAATTTACATCGCAGGCCACAATGGTATGGTGGGTTCTGCTTTAGTGGAAAAATTATCAAAAGAAGGCTATAGCAATCTTATAGTTCGGAGCAAACAGGAATTAGATTTAAGAAATCAAAATGATGTGCAAGATTTCTTTAAAAAAACTAATCCAGAATATGTATTTCTAGCAGCTGCAAAAGTCGGTGGTATTACTTGTAATAAAAAATATCCAGCCGACTTTATTAAAGATAATCTGTTGATACAAACGAATGTAATTAATGCAGCGTGTGACTATGGTGTTATTAAGTTTTGTTTTTTAGGTTCTGCTTGTATATATCCTAAAATGGCTGATGTACCCATAAAAGAATCTAGTCTTTTAACAGGAGCATTGGAAGAAACGAATATTGCATATGCTATAGCTAAAATAGCTGGACATATTATGTGCGCTAAATATAAAGAACAATATGGCTTGAATACTATATCTTTGATGCCAGCTAACTTATATGGACCTAATGACAACTTTAATATATCCCAATGTCACGTAATACCAGCATTAATTAGAAAATTTATACAAGCAAAGGCATTAAATGAGAATTTTGTTGAATGCTATGGAGATGGTACTCCTACTAGAGAATTTTTGCACGTTGAGGATTTAGCGGATGCTGCGATATATCTTATGAGGCACTATAATAGTTCTGATATTATTAATGTGGGTAACGGTAGAGAAGTCAGTATTAAACAATTGTCAGAAACTATTAAGGAATTGGTTGGATATAATGGTGAAATAAAGTGGAATACATCTTATCCTAATGGGACTCCTAGACGATTTTTAGATGTAAGTAAAATTAATGAATTAGGCTGGAAAGCCAAGATCAATCTCAAAGAAGGTTTGAAAGACACTATATATTGGTTTCAAAATAATACAGAAGCCAGTAAGAGAGTATGATCTCATGACTAAAAAGAAAGCTTTAATTATAGGAGCTAATGGTCAAGATGCTTCATATCTAATAGAGCATCTAAATTATTTAGATTATGATCTATATGGTACAATTAGGAGAAATTCAGTACCAGAATCCCAAACAACAAGAATCGCCAAAATACACGCAGAAGAAAAAATAAAACTAATTTATGCGGATTTATTGGATAGGTCTTCCATAGATCATGCTATTAAAATAGCTCAACCTGATGAAATTTATCATTTAGCAGCGCAAAGTCATGTTAGGATATCATTTGATATGCCTAAATATACAACAGATGTAAATTGCGGAGGAACACTGAATGTGCTAGAGTCTACCAAAACCAATATGCCTCAAGCTAAAATATACAATGCTGCTTCTTCTGAGATGTTTGGAAATACTATTGATAGCGATGGATACCAAAGGTTGACAACCCCTATGTGTCCTGTAAGTCCATACGGATGCTCCAAATTATTTGCATATCATCTATGCAAAAACTATAGGCGTTCGTATAATATGTTTATCTCATCTGGTATTTTATTTAATCACGAATCTCCGAGGAGAGGTATCAATTTTGTTACTAATAAAATTATAAAAGGAGCAGTTGATATCAAATTAGGAAAATCACAATATTTATTTTTAGGTAATTTAGATGCTTATAGAGATTGGGGTCATGCAAAAGACTATGTGAAAGCTATGCATCTAATGCTACAACAGGAAAAACCTAAAGACTATATCATATCTACAGGTAAAGCAAAATCTGTTCAATATTTATTATCTTATGTTTTTTCTAAGCTTTCTTTAGATATTGCAGATCATGTTCGGATAGATCAAAGATATCAAAGACCGGAAGAATTAGATTTTTTAAGAGGCGATAGTAGCGAAAGCCAAAAGGAATTAAATTGGAAACCAGAATATGATTTCGAAATGTTAATAGATGAAATGATTGAAGAGGCTTATAGTAATGTTTAAAGATTTTTCATTTACTGAAGAACAGCGTTTAAAAATTATAAAAGTACTACCAAATACTTTTAATTGGGAATATTATTTAGTTGCTAATCCTGATTTAGTGCATGCTGGCATAGACACAGAAGATGGTGCTATAATGCATTATTTGCAATTTGGTAAACAAGAGAATAGACTATACACTCGGACTAGCGGGAGTGAAATTACAAAAAACATTTCGTATAATCAACATTCATTGAATATAGATAGTGACTATGTTACAAATATTGTTTTATTTATACAATGGTATGAGCCCAAAGATGATGAAACATTAAAAAATATTACCAAATGCTTAGAAAATAATTTAAGCAATCCCTCGATTCACAAAATATGTGTATTTTTAGAATCTAAAAATATAAATTTACCAGAACATCTTGCTAATCATCCCAAGATTGATACTTATAATATTCATGAAAGACTTACTTATGCGCTATGGATGCAATATGCTAATAAATACTATCGTCCATATATTAAAATTTTAGCCAATACGGATATATATTTTGATAAAACTTTAGAATATGTAAAGAGTCAAGATTTTTCAGAAAAAACTTTATATGCAATCACCCGTAAAGATCTTGATCTTGACAATAATATTGTACAAAGTCACGACTCATATGGTGACAGTTCTTCTCCTACAAATCCATATTATTCTCATGACTGTTGGATATATCAAAAATTATTATTTCCTATGCCAGATGAACACTCTATAAATTTTGAATTAGGTATAGGAAATTGCGATAGATTATTTAAGGAATACATTGAGGATGAATGTAAAATTAATTTTATTAATTTATATCCGAGGGTTAACGCTATACATTTAGACAGAAGAACTGGGAGGAATAGGGATTCATATCCATTAAAAAATAATTTAATAGACCATAATAAATTAAATATAAGAAAATTTCTAATAACGAGTATGCTCAAACCCTATACAAATAAATTAGAAAGTATTTGTTTGTTGCTAACAGGTAAAGAATTACAAAATAATAATTTCGACACCTTCATGCATAGGCTTGAAGAAAACTTATCAGATAATATAGAGCATGCAAAACTATTAGATTTTAACATTAGCACACAATATGCTATACCAGATAGATATTTAACTATTTTGGAAAATGCATTTAGAAATGTAAATATAATACACCTAGATATACCAACTCAGTACGATAAATATATGCTAGAGGAACCATGTCCTACTTATGGTAAATTAGCTGGTCCAAACTGGTGCTTTTTTGAAACCATTAAACAATTAAGCAATTACAACACAACCCTAATGCTGGAATCTGACGTTTTTTTTAGCGAAGATTGGTTGAATAATATATATAATTATTGTCGATATGCAGGCAGCTTTTGGGTTTCTGGATCTAAAAACTATAGCGATAACAATGTTTTCCAAAATCATATTTATAAAAACCATTTAAATGGTGGGGTTTGTCTGTATGCCACTGGTAATCAACAAATGCAATTATGGTTAGAATTTTGTAAATCTATATTTCCACTATATATACATCATATTTTGCCAGCTATGCCTTATGATTATTTACTATACTTAGTGATACAAGACTTTCTTGATTTCGATTTAAAGAATGTGAAAATTTGGAATTTTATATCTAAGCATTACGTATGTAACAATTTAATCTACAATCTAAGTTCAGAAAAAGATTCATCTACTACTGTAGAAGAATTTAAGAGATACTACGACTTTTCTATCCTGCATAAAAAAGATAATTAATATTGTTTCACGAAACAAATACTATTGACAGTGCAGAAATTTTAGATACAATAAACACATGAGACCAGATTGGACAGATTATTTTTTAGGACTAGCTAAAGTTGTTGCTCAAAGAAGCCACGACTTACATACTCAACATGGTTGTGTGATTACTGATCAACAACATAGAATATTAGGTGTTGGTTATAATGGTTTTCCTAAAGGAATGTTAGATGAAACATTACCTACAACTAGACCAGAAAAATATCATTGGATGATTCATGCAGAAAGAAACGCTTTGTCTAATTGTGTGATACGTCCTGATAATGGAGTGGCATATGTAACAGGTCAATGTTGCAATGATTGTGTCATGGCTTTATGGCAAGAAGGAATTACAAAAGTAATTATGTCAAATAATCATGGTACACAATTATTCGATGAAAGGCAAAAAAAACTTTTTGATTTTTTTGTAGAGCAAACTGGTATGCAAATAGTAAAAGTTGAACCAAATTTATCTTGGATAAAAAAAATTTGAAATCAAATATGATTCTTGATATGATGGTGTATACAACAATAGATTAATAACAATTCTTTTAACCCCTAACCCTTGATTTATGTCTACTCTAAATTATCATATCGATAAGACTAAATTTTTTCTAGCAAGGGTCTGATCTAAGGAGATAGCAAGTATGTCGGCATTGAATGAGCTTCAAAACTATACTTTCGTTAGTAAATATGCAAGATGGATAGAAAGCGAAAACCGTAGAGAAACATGGAAAGAAGCTGTGGATCGTGTTAAAAACATGATGCATACACAATATGCCGATTATAATATAAGCCAAGAAATAGATTGGGCCTACGACCTTATGTTTAAAAAAAGGGTACTAGGTAGCCAAAGAGCTTTACAATTTGGCGGAGAGCCCATTTTAAAGCGTCATGCAAAGATTTACAACTGCACTAGTTCTTATTGTGATAGACTTAGGTTTTTTCAAGAATGTTTCTGGTTATTGCTTTGCGGTAGTGGTACCGGTTTCAGTGTGCAAAAACATCATGTTGAAAAACTACCCTCGTTGTCCTTGAGCAAAAAAGATAAAAGAAAAGGTGTAAAATATACTGTAGAAGATAGTATCGAAGGCTGGGCTGATGCTCTCGGCGTTCTTCTTAGTTCATTTTTCGTTCGCCCAAGTGAAACAAAATTCAAAGAATATAAAGACCAATATATTGTTTTTGATTATAGCAATATCAGAACGAAAGGCTCTAAATTATCTTCTGGTGTTGGAAAGGCTCCCGGCTTTGAGCCTTTGCAAAATGGCTTAGAAAAAATTAGAGAATTATTGGAGGCTTGTGTTGAAACAAAACAAAAAAAATTACGACCTATCGATGCTTATGATATTATTATGCACAGCAGCGATGCTGTATTATCTGGTGGTGTTCGTAGAAGTGCGTCGTTAGCATTATTTAGCGCTGATGATGAAGAAATGGCTAAAGCTAAAACTGGCAATTGGTATATAGATAATCCACAAAGAGCTAGAAGTAATAATTCTGCCTTGCTTATTAAAGACGATACATCATACGAAAAGTTTGCTGCTTTAATGGAATCTGTTAAAGAATTTGGTGAGCCTGGTTTTATTTGGAGCGATTCTACCGAGATGACTTTTAATCCATGTGTCGAAGTGGGTATGTGGCCTGTAGATGAGAAGACAGGTAAATCTGGTTGGCAAGGTTGTAATCTTTCCACCATCAATTGCTCGTCTGTAACAGATGAAGAAGATTTCTACGAAAGATGTAAAGCTGCTGCAATTATCGGAACTTTGCAAGCAGGATTTACTAATTTAGAATATCTAGGAGATATTACTAACGCTATTTTTGAAAGAGAGGCTTTACTTGGCGTTTCTTTAACAGGAATTATGGAGAAACACGAGTTAGTATTAACAGAAAAAGTATTGAAAAAAGGTGCTAAAATTGCTGTGGATACTAATAAAGAACTAGCTAAAAAAATTAATATTAATCAAGCAGCACGAGTAACTTGTTTGAAGCCAGAAGGCACTAGCAGTAGTATGCTTGGTACAAGTTCTGGTATTCACCCACATCATGCTAAAAGATACATTAGGCATGTTCAAGCAAATACCTTAGAAGCTCCATTTCAACACTTTAAAAGCTATAATCCTCAGGCATGTGAAAAATCTGCTTGGTCTGCAAATGATACAGACGAAGTTGTTAAATTCCCTATTGAAGTTCCTGATGGATCTAAACTTAAAAATCAGCTACCAGCGGTAGAAATGCTATCTGTAGTAAAAGATGCTCAGAAAAATTGGGTTCATTCAGGTAAAAACAGATCCCTATGTACACAAGATTTTTTAAGTCATAATGTTAGCAATACAGTTACTGTACAACCAGAGGAATGGGAAGCTGTAACAAAATTTATTTATAATAATAGAAAATTTTTCGCTGGTATTAGCTTGATACCTCAAAGTGGAGACAAAGATTATCCGCAGGCACCATTTACTACAGTATATACTCCAAGAGAAATTGTAAAAGAATATGGAGATGCTGCTTTGTGGTGTTCTGGTTTAATCGAATTAGGGTTAAATGCTTTTGATTTAAATTTATGGGCAGCATGCGATTATATGACCCTGTCTCAAGCAACAGATGAAGATTCTGATGCAAAAAAATTATTTGCTACAAAAATGAATCGATTTGCCAAAAAATATTTCGATGATGATATTAAAAGATTGACATATTGTATGAAAGATGTATATAATTGGAAAATTTATACAGATTTATACGATAGTTTTTCTAGGGTAGATTATACCCAACTATTAGAAACAGAGGATAACACAATAGGAATAGAGGAAATTAGTTGCGCAGGTGGGGCATGTCTAATTTAAACTCTTCCTTGAAAGAAGGTTATCAACTTGAAGAAAAACCGCAAAAAACGTTTAGACACAGCTGCTATAAAGGTTCCAGAAAATGTAGTAGGTTTTCAAAATAGATTAAAACCTAGAACTATAAATCAAAAAGACTATATTAGAACCGTAGCAGAAAATACTGTTACTTTTTGTCAAGGTGCAGCTGGTAGTGGTAAAACCCATATAGCAATTGGTATGGCTTTAGAATATTTATTAGATTTTAAGGTTAAAAAAATTGTTATTACACGACCAGTAGTAGAAGCAGGAGAGCGTTTGGGATTTTTACCCGGTACTGCTGAAGAAAAATTACACCCATATTTACTACCTATTATAGATGAAATACATTATTTTATTCAATCTGCACATTTTGCTAAACTAAAAAGTCAAAGACTAATAGAAGTAGTGCCTTTAGGATTAATGAGAGGTAGAAGTTTTCACGATGCTTTCATTGTAGCTGATGAATGTCAAAACGCTTCTTATGATCAATTAAAAATGCTTTTAACTCGTATCGGTATGAATAGTAAAATGATACTTACAGGAGATGTAGATCAGTCAGATTTACAAAGACATCTCAAAGGTGGTTTTGCTAACCTGTCTGAAAGACTAGATAATTTATTAGGTGTGGGCATGGTTCAATTAGAAGCTTCTGACATTGTTCGTAATCCTATTATAGCAGATATTGTTAATAGATTAAAAACTTATGAGAATGAATCATAAACCCTGCCTAGTACTAAACGTAGACTATACCCCACTATCAATCATAGATTGGAAGACAGCTATTAATTGGTCTTTTAAAATAAATCATCAAAAAAAACCAATAATAGATATAGTGCAAGTTTATAATAAAGATAAAATTATTGGGTGTGGGAAGTCCTACGATATCCCCTGTATAATTAAAATTAACAGGTTTGTGAAAGGTCATAGTGGATCAGTTAAATTTACTCGTAAAAATTTATTCTTGAGAGATAATTATACTTGCCAATATTGTGGTAAAAAATATAATACTAGTAAGTTAACATATGATCATGTTATACCTAAATCCAAATGGAAATATCATACTTCCCCTACATGTTGGAACAATATAGTAACTGCGTGTAATATTTGCAATAGAAAAAAAGCAGATAAAACACCCTCTCAAGCTAATATGAAGTTATTATTAGAACCTATTGAGCCTAGATTTAGTTTTAAATACTTGCCTTGGTATGAGGTTTTGACTAACATAGAATATATACCAGAATGGACCTTGTTTATACCTAAGGAATTGAGATATGAAAGTAAACACATCGGAGTTCTTAATTAAACATCATAATGTTGATGTAAAAAAAGATGAGTATTATACTCTAATAGATAATCAAGAATTTTTGGACGATAACGGCAATCCTAGAACAAATAAGCCTGAAGACGCTTGTGCTAAAAAGGTCTTTGGTAAAAAATCTAAACATATTACAGACAGAAAAGCTTATAATATATATTATATTAAATGTAACCCAAATAAAGAAGTGTACAATCCTATTAAGCTACATAGCAGCATTAAGGAAAAAGCTCAAAATTCTTTCATCGATAGCGTGTGTAAAGATGAATGGTCTTTCTTAGAAGTTGACCAATTAGTTTTTGACAAATATATAGATTTCTTAAAAAGTAAAAATGTTAGAATATTAAAAGATATTAATAGGAGTTTGAAGTAAATTGCCATCATACACTTACTTCTGTCAATCATGCGATGAGTCTTTCGACTTATTTGCAACGATTAGTCAGTACAAAGAGATAGTCAAATGTCCTAAATGTAAACAGCAGTGTTCTAGAAATTATGACGACATGCTAACACTTAATAGTTCAGTGAAAAAGTCTGACAGTGAATTGAAAACATTAGGAGACTTGGCTAATAGAAATCGTGATAGAATGAGTGACGATCATAAAGCAGCTTTAAATAGAAAACATAATGATTATAAGCAAACAAGTCAAAGAGAACTACCTAAAGGTATGACGAGAATGAAGAAACCATCCCAAAAAATCCAATGGCCAAAGTGAGGAAAAAATGAGAAGAAATAAAAAACAAGAATATGCAATATTATGGTTACACGCTCAAAACAAAAAGATGGGAGATATCGCAGAAGAACTGAATATTTCTGTTGATAAAGTAGATGCAGCAATTAGGGCAAATAAGTCTCCTGAAGAATCTAAGCAAGCTAAGAAAGCTTCTAAGTCAAAAGATTTAATGATTAGCGAAACATCAAGTAAAGGCACTAAAAATGTTTCGATCATGACAGGAGAAGCCTCTGCCCTTAATGATAATTTACGAAAGAAGTATGTAGGTAAAAATAAAGACACTCAGGATCATATTTTTAGACCTAATGACTCCGAATAAATATCCATCTAAATACTCTAATGGTAAACTTGTGTCAGCAGCACAATTTATTACAGAGATGATATGCGAAAATAAAGCTATCAAAGATAAGAAAGACTTGCATTATAGGTTTTGGACTAATAAAAATTGGGCAGCTTTTTATCGAAATCAAATAGCTACTGCAAATAAGTTGCTAAAGCAATATGACGCAAAGGCGATTATAAAAGCATTAAAAAGTAATAAAGCTCGTAGAATTTACTCTTTGCGAGCACCACATTTACTACCTATCATAGAAACAGAACAGGAAATTTTATTAAAAACAGAAGATAAATCTGTTGACTATACCGAAAAACGAGATATCAAAAATACACAATTCAGAAAAAACGTAAACAAAAAAAGTATTATTTCTAAACTCAGAGAGATGGAAGACGATGGCTCTTAAAGATGATGTAAAAAAGAATTTTGGCTCTGATATAATGATGAGTGCAAATGCTTTAGTAGACAGGCAGTCTATTATAATACCTGTTAGTCCTTCTTTGGACATGGTTTTAGGGGGTGGTGTTCCTGAAGGTAGTTTCGTTGTTTTGACGGGACAGCCTAAATGTGGCAAAACTACAACGTCACTGGATCTAGCCGCAACAGCTCAAAAACCTGAATATCAAGGTGATTTAAAAAAACCCAGACATGTTTATTATCTAAATATTGAAGGCAGACTTAAAAAGAGAGATTTAGAAGGTATTTCTCATTTAGATTTAGATCGTTTTGATATTATTGGTTCGCAAGAAGGTAAAATACTAAGTGGTGAAGAATACCTTTCTATCGGAGAGCGCATCATTAATGAAGAACCGGGATCTATAGTGATCATAGACTCATACTCTGCATTATGTACAGAAGCAGAAATAACATCTAGTATGGATAAAATGCAAAGAGCAGATGGTGCTAAGTTATTGGCTAAATTTTGCAGGAAAGTAGCGAATGTTATTCCTGTAAATAAAAATATTGTAATAGGTATTACACATTTGATGGGTAATCCTACAGGCTATGGTGCTGAGTTTAAAGAAAAAAGTGGACAAGCTATTGCTTATCAAACAGATATTAAGATGAGAGCCAAAACCTTTAAACCGTGGACACTAACAGATAATACTCAAATAGGACAAACCGTTGAATGGCAAGTGCTATGCTCTGCTTTAAGTCCTCCCGGAGGTGTTACTACATCATATATTAGATATGGTTCTGGTGTTGACAAAATAACAGAAATCATGATGCTTGCTATTGATATTGGAGTTATATCCAAAGGCGGTGCATGGTATAGTTTTGAAATAGAAGGAGAGAAGAAGAAATTTCAAGGTACTGAAAAATTGAGACAATTTTTTGTTGACAATCCTGAAGCTTATGATATAATACTGAAAGTTACAAAAGAGACTATGGGTTTAGTATGAAAACTATGGGTTTAGACGGTAATGAATTTAACATTACCCTAACTGGACTAGCTTCTAAAAGCACACTTAATAATAAATCCAGTCTTCATTTAGAAGCTAGAGAAATTATCAAAAACGTATATCCAACTTTACAAGTACTAGAAGAAGTCACAATACATCTTAGAAAATCCGAAACATTATATATGGATTTTTTTATACCATTAAATAAAAAATGTATAGAAGTTCATGGAGAACAGCATTATGAATTTACTCCATTTTATCATAGAACCAAATTAGATTTTCTAAAACAACAAAAAAGAGATAGAGATAAAAAAGAGTGGTGTGAGATAAATAATATTATATATATAGAACTACCATATAATAAACAAGAAGAATGGCTGGAAATTATTAACAATGCATAAAACAAGTAAAGAGGAATTAGAATATTGGGACAAAATTCTAGATGAATATGAAAATTCTACAGGATTACCCAATTTGTCTACATCTCAGATTGAAAATTCTAAAGAGTTAAATCAATATCTAACTATGTCTAGAGATGTTATAGAAAAATTAACGCCGGAAGATTGCGCCCAAATATCTTATAGACTAGGCCAAATGTCATTTCATATCCAAAGAACATTAAACAGAGAAATTGCCAGACATAATTGGGCTGAGGATAGTGCTAAAATGGTAATTGCTGATGAATTAAATAACTATAAGGGATATGGCTATATAGAAAAATTTTATCAAGCAGTAAAAAATAATGATAAAGCTAATAGCTTATATAAGATACAGAAATATGCTAAGCAAAGAATGGATAGATTATCCTATTTAGCTAATAATCTTAAAAACTTATCAGATATTCTACTTTCTATTCAAAGAAATAAGGTGAAAAATGTCAATCAATCCTGAGGATATTAAAAACAATCCAGAACAAATTAAACAAATGATTGCTTTATTAAGTTCTATGCTGGAAGATAGCGACACAGAACCAAAAACTAAACGCAGGTCAACCAAAAAGAAAACAACAAAGAAAAAGACCACCAAAAAGAAAACAACTACTACTAGAAAACCTAAGCAGGCAAAATCATTGGCAGTTAATAAATTTGATCAAATGTCAGAATCTGGGATGTTCAAAGAAAACCCAGAGATCGCAAAAAAACTATATTCAAAACCACCGATGAAAAGAAGACCCAAGAAAGAGTTGATTGCTGTAAAATGTAGAATTTGCGGTAAACAAGAAGAAGTATCTTCATCACTAATTTCTAGTGGAAAAGAAAGATATAAATGTAATAAGTGTTCCTCATCAGCTGGTTAAAAAATGACTAAAATTTTATCTGATCCATCCGCAGAACGAGCAGTTCTAGCAGGTTTGTGTAAATATGGAGAGTCTGCATACTTAGATATAGCAGATTTAATATCTACTGCATCTTTTACTATAGATACCAATCAATTAATATTTAATTGTATAAAACATATTTATGAAGAAAACAATGCTTCTAGTATAGATCTTGCATCCATACTCTCAGCATCTCAAGAATTAGGTTGTAGTACGATCTTATCATCTAAAGATGAAGCTTTGCATATTAAGGCTATCTTGGTATTTCCTGTTGAAGAAAATAACCTTAGACGCTTTGCTATCAAAATAAAGAAATTAGAAATAGCTAGAATAGTAAAAGAAAAACTTTCTTTGGCACAAAACGAAATCGATGACATTAGTGGATCTGAAAGTATTACAGATATATTAAATATTGCAGAAAATAAGGTATTAGATTTAGGTCAATTATTAGGAGATGGCAGTAATGAGCCTGAGGCTATTGGTAAAAATCTAGAAGAATATATTAAAAACTTAGAAGAAAACCCTATCGACCAAGTGGGATTATCTACAGGATTTCCTATATACGATCAAGCTATTGGTGGAGGATTAAGGAAAAGTACTGTCAATGTCATAGCTGCTAGACCAAAAACGGGTAAAACGTTATTAGCTGATAACATGGGTTATGCTTTAGCTAGTAATGGTATACCAGTTTTAAATATGGATACAGAAATGACTACAGAGGATCATATAAATAGAATTTTGGCAATGATGACCGAAATTGATATGTCTACTATTGAAACTGGAAAGTTTAAAGATTCAATAGATCTAAAGACGAAAATACATGAAGGCATTGACCAAATGAAATCTTTACCTCTTTATTATAAATCTATCGCTGGTAAGGCATTTGAAGAACAAGTCTCTATCATGAGAAGATGGATTATTAAAGAAGTTGGTCTAAATGATGACGGAACAGCTAAAGACTGCGTGGTATTTTACGATTATCTAAAATTAATGGATAGTCAAGGAATTAGTCAAGATATGAAAGAATATCAAGTACTTGGTTTTATGATGACACAACTACATAATTTTGCTACAAAATATAAAATACCTATAGTTGCATTTGTTCAGCTTAATCGTGATGGTATTACAAAAGAGAGTACTGATACAGCTTCAGGTTCGGATAGAATCATATGGTTGTGTAGTAACTTCTCAATCTTTAAGAGAAAAACAGATGAAGAGATTGCTGAAGATGGTCCTAGTGGAGGCAATCGAAAATTATTACCTATTGTAAGTAGACATGGTGGCGGACTAGATGACAACGATTATATTAATTGTCACATGAAAGGCTGGTGTGCTAAAATTACAGAAGGTAAAACTAAATTGGAATTGGCTAATAATCCTCAAGATACTTTTAAAATTAATGATGACGATGAATCAACTAATCAAGAAGAAATACCGTTCGTATAGTCAAGAAGAAATTAAAAATATTTGCGATCATCTATGTGATAATTTAGATGAAGTTTGTGAAATATTTGATTTAGACTGCAAGCATAGTCCTAAAATGCTAACTATGTGCTGCCCTATTCATGGTGGAGACAATCCGTCAGCTTTGAACCTATATCACACTGGAGATGACTATAAAGGGAATTGGGTGTGTAGAACACATCACTGTGAAGAAATATTTCAGCCTTCTATCATAGGTTTCTTAAGAGGCATCTTATCTGTCAATGAAAATAATTGGAGGCAGAAAGGTGACGAGATGTATTCTTTTAATAAGACCATGGACTTTGCATTAAAAATTATTAAAAAAGACGCCAAAGACCTAAAAATTAAAAAATCTGATAGAGAAAAGAAAACATTTACTAAACATATACATACAATAGCAGAATCTAAAAAAGATATTAAATCTAATATTACTAGAAATTTTATACGTAGCACTCTAAAAGTTCCTGCTCAATACTATTTAGATAGGGGTTTTTCTGAAGAAATACTAGATAAATATGATGTTGGTTTATGTGATAATAAATCAAAAGCAATGTATCAAAGGGTAGTAGTTCCTATCTATGATATAGATTATAAGTATATGGTTGGTTGTACTGGTCGTAGTATATATGAAAAATGCGACAAATGTAATTCATACCATAATCCAAATAGCGATTGTATAAGTAGTCAATATTCATGGAAGTATTCTAAGTGGAAACATAATAAAGATTTTAAATCTAAAGACCATCTATACAACCTATGGTTTGCTAAAAAATATATCGCTAAAAATAATACAGCAATAATTGTTGAAAGTCCTGGAAATGTATGGAGACTAGAAGAAGCTGGTATTAAAAATTCAGTAGCAATTTTTGGCACTTCTTTAGGAGACAAACAAAAACTTCTCTTAGATTGCTCTGGTGCAATGTCTTTAATAATTATTTTAGATCCAGATACAGCAGGTAGTGAGGGTATTGAAAAAATTAAAGAAAAATGCTCTAGAACTTATAATATTAAAGTTATTGATAGCTTGACTACAGATATTGGAGAAATGACTACAGAGCAGATAGAAAATGAAATAAAACCAAAACTGGAGAATTGTTATGACTAAGGTAATAGCTTTTGCTGGCAGAAAACAATCTGGTAAAACAACTTCGTGTGAATTTGTACAAAGTTTATTTTCAAATAAAAAAACAAAGATATATAACTTTGCAGATCCTTTAAAGCAATTATGTATAGATATTTTTGGGCTTACATATAATCAGTGCTATGGTACAGATGAAGATAAAAATGAATTGGTAGATTGTTGTTGGCCCGGAACAGACTCTAAAATGACATCTAGAGAGGTGCTTCAGTATGTCGGAACAGATGTGTTCAGAAGCATGCAGCATAACGTTTGGTCATCAGCAACTATTAGATTAATAAAGAAAGAACAACCAGACATAGCTTTAATAGCTGATTGTCGATTTCCGAATGAAGTTGAGGCTGTTAAAAATGCTGGGGGTATAGTAATAAAACTTAACAGAAACCTGTATGAGTCCACACACGCAAGCGAAACAGCACTAGATGATATTAATTATGATCAATCTAATTTCGATTTAGTGATTGCCAATCTTGAGGGAAGTATTGAAGAAAAGAATAATATAATTTACAATTTCCTAAAATCTAAAGGAGAAATATCATTATAATAACATATTTTAGAAGCTCGTCGTATGGAACGCATAATATGTGTGAGCAACAATATTTCATTGAATATGTATTAGGTCGTCGTGGATCATCTAATAAAAAAGCTGACAAAGGAACCATAGTTCATAAGGTACTAGAAATATTAGCAGTAATGAAAAAAGGAATTCAAGATGAAACAAATGTAGTATCAGACGACGTAGTAGGAGATATAGATTTAACTGAATGTGATATGTTTGATAATAAATATGTATTATATTTATGTAATACTGTATATGATTATTATACTTCACAGTTTAAGCATCATCAATGGTCTGACAGAGATCGTAAAGATTGTATAGAATGGGTCAGGAAAACTTTAACTGGAAATAATAGACTCTTTGATCCTAGATTGAGAAACGTTTTCAGAGTAGAGCAACACTTTGATTTCTCAATAGATAAAGATTGGGCTAAATATAAGTACGACACGCCTAATGGAGAGATAGAAGGTAATTTATCTATGAAAGGAACAGTGGATTTAATTACACAAGTCTCTGACGACACATTAGAAATTATTGATTGGAAAACGGGTAAAAGATTAAATTGGGCTACGGGCGAAGAAAAGACACAAGAAAAATTAGAACAAGATGCGCAGCTTAGTATATATCATTATGCTATACATAAATTATTTCCTCAATTTAAACATATTATTATGACCATTAATTTTATGAATGATGGCGGACCATTCTCAGTATGTTTTGATAATGAAGATAATGCTATTAAGGCTGAGTATATGATTCGTCAAAAATTCGAAAGAATAAAAAATACTAAAAGACCTTTATTAAAGAAAACATGGAAGTGTACAAAGTTATGTCATTTTGGTAAAAATACATTCTTGGATGATGAGCATGTAACACCTATGATAGAGTACAGAGATGGTAAAATAACACCCAAAGATCAACTAATGACCCAGTGTGAACAAATCAAACATGATAACGACATGAATGGTATGAATTATGTCGTTGAGCATTATCAAATGCCTGGGCATTCTGTAGATAAATATAAAGCTCCTGGAGAAGTTTAAGCATCATGTATACTCCTTTACATGTACATACACATTACAGTCTGTTAGACGGACTCTCTAAACCTGAACAAATAGCTAAAAGATGTCAAAAATTAAAGTTTAAATCTTGCGCTATTACTGATCATGGTACAATATCAGGTAATGTTGATTTTTATAAGACTATGAAAAAATTTGGCATTAAACCAATTATGGGTTGCGAACTATATATTAGTAAAGACGCCTCTGTGAAAGATAAAGACAATAAATCTCTCTCTCACCTAGTAGTCCTTGCTAAAAATTATAAAGGCTGGCAAAAACTAATAGAGTTAGTTTCTGTTTCTAATAGTCAAGAATACTTCTACCACAAGCCCAGATTAGATCTTAAAATCATTAAAGATGTGCTATCCGGAACAAAAGATATTATCTGTATATCAGGACACCCAGGTTCCACGCTAGGTAATGAAATTTATAGTTTTACAGAAGAGTCCCTAGTGGAGGAATGGCAAACTAAGGGCTTACAGCATATTAAAGAACTTCAAGAAGTTTTTGGTGAAAAGAATGTGTATGTGGAAATACAGCTTATGGACACTGAAAATACACATCAACAAACTATTGGTAAAAATTTAAGGCAATTAGCTATAGATAATAATCTACCCAGAGTAGCCACAATGGATGCTCATTACTGTGATATGGCTGATGCTGTAGACCAAAGAGTGCTACTGTGTAGTTCATTAAAAACAACTTTGCCTGAAATATCACAAAAAATTATAAACAATGAAAAAGTACCATTGTCAACTTTTTTTACTTCAGATAAATACTATATACTTTCTCCTAAAGAAATGAAAGCGATTCACGACCCAGAAGAACTAAAAAATACTATAAAGATAGATAAACAATGTAAAGAGTATGACATTTTAATATCTCCACAATTACCAGACTTTCAATGTCCTAATAAACAGTCTGCTATTGAATATATCACAGAGCTGTGTCGTGAAGGTTGGCGTAAAAAAATACAAAATAAAATACCTAAAGAGCAACACCAAGTATATGTAGATAGAGTCAAGAAAGAATTTGAAGTTTTAGAGTCTGCAAATCTTGCAAGTTATTTTTTGATTGTCAGAGATATTGTCAACTATGTTAGATCCCAAAACTGCTTACCCGGTCCCGGTAGAGGTAGTGCTGCTGGATGTTTAGTTTCATATTTGATTGGTATTACAGCTATAGACCCTATTAAGTATGATCTTATTTTTGAAAGATTCTATAACACTGGTAGAAACACCAAAGATCATATTTCTATGCCAGATATTGACGTAGACGTTCCTATAGAACATCGTGAAAATATTATCAACTATATTAAAGAAAAATATGGACATGATAAAGTTTCTCAGATGATTACTTTTAATACGTTAAAAGGCAGAGGAGCTTTAAAAGAGGTTCTAAGAGTGTATGGTAATATTTCATTCCAAGAAATGAATAAAATCACCAAGAGCATTCCTGATGAAGCTAAGATTGCAGATGAGTTGCAAGAAATGAAAGATGAAAATGGCGAAGCATCTATTATTAGATGGGCATTAGAAAATAATGGTAATAAATTAAAAGAGTGGTGTTATATAGACGATAATAATGAACTGCAAGGACCTTTATCTAAAAGATTTGAACAAGCTATTCGTTTGGAAGGCTCTAAATATAATCAGTCTAAACATGCTGCCGGTATAGCAATTGCTAATAATCAATTGAGTTCTATATGTCCTATGCTATGGGATACTAAGACAAAACAAAGCATAGCTGGTTTTGAAATGGCTGATTTAGAATCTATAGGGGTTATTAAATTTGACATTTTGGGTATTGCATTGTTAGATAAAATAATGTATGCTAAGACTAGCTTATCACAACAAACCTTTCTGGAGAAATAAATGATTCGTAATAAAATATGTGTTTTCGATTTTGAAACAGACGGAAAGAACCCAAATGAATGTAGTCCTGTGCAACTATCTGCTGTAATTGTAGATCCATATAAATTAGAAATAATTGATAAATCACACTTTAACATCAATCTGAAGCCAGAAAGACTAGAAGATAATAAAGTTGATAACCCATACACGGATTCAGACATTCTAGAATGGCATGGTAAAGTAAGAGCTATTTCTGCTGAACAAGTATTATCTGAATGGAAAGACTATCCGGAGCAAAAACAAGCTTGGATGCAATTTGTATCATATTTAGATAAATATCATTTAAAAGCAAATGGAGGTAAAAAGTCGCAGTTTACGGCCCCAATTGCTTGTGGATATAATATCCTAAGATATGATATGACAATTGTAAACAGACTGAGCGTAAAATATGGTAATACGAATAGAGAAAAAGAAACTTGTTTATTTCACCCTAGAGATAAAATTGATCTGATGCATGTTCTGTTCTTATGGATGAGTTATAATTCAGATATTAGATCTTTATCCTTAGACAATATGAGAGATTATCTAGGCATCAGCAAAGACAATGCTCATGATGCAGTTAAAGACGTAGAGGACTGTGCTAACATTGTTATAAGATTCTTAAGACTACATAAAAATTTGAGCCAAAAAATTCAATTCAAGGACGCTTTTAAAACATGAAAAATATTTCTTTCAAAGATTGCTCTTGTACTTTTGATGTAGATGAACATGGTCATATAGATCTGAACATAGACATAGAAAGTGTTGATTTAGATTGTAGAAGCACTTGGAGATTAATCTCAGAAGGTAATACTAAAGGTTGTTTCCAGCTAGAGTCTAGGCTTGGACAAATGATGTCTAAAAAGCTAAAACCAGAAAATATAGAACAACTCTCTGCACTAATTAGTATTATGCGTCCAGGTTGCTTAGAGGCTTATAGAGATGGTAAATCAGTTAGTAATCACTACATAGATAAGAAAAATCAAGAAGAAGAAATTGATTTTTTTCATCCCGCCTTAGAGCCCATACTAAAAAACACATACGGCGAAATGGTATACCAAGAACAAGCGATGCAAATTTGTCAACATATCGCTTCTTTTGACTTAACAGAAGCTGACAGACTAAGGAAAGCTATTGGTAAAAAGAAACCAGAAGAAATGGCAAAAATCAAAAAGCTATTTCTGGAAAAATCTCAAGAAACCAAAATTATTACAAAAGATGAGGCTGAACAGATATTTAGTTGGATCGAAAAGTCTCAAAGATATTCTTTTAACAAAAGTCACGCAGTAAGTTACGCTTATAATGCTTATTTATCTGCCTATGTAAAAGCTCACTTTCCTAGACATTTTTTCGTAGCTTATTTAAAGTTCGCTAAAGATAAAATAGATCCATTACAAGAAATTCAAGAACTAATTAGTAATGCTAATCAAATGGATATAGAAGTTAGAAAGCCCTCGTTACAAAAACCAGCAAAAGAGTTTTTTATTGGTGAAGATAACTTCATTTATTTTGGACTAACTAATATCAAAGGTGTTGGTAATTCTGTATTCGAAAAGATACAAGGTATAATGTCAGATTTAGATATTACTAGTATGAATTTTGGTCAAATTTATTATAAACTTTTAAGAAATATTAATTCTACAGCTGCCAAAGCTTTGATGTCTATAGGTGCAGTTGATCATATTCCCATTTCTAGAAATAGAATGTTATTTTATTATGAACTTCTAGATAATTTAACTAATCGTGAAATTGAAATAATCGCAGAAGAATTTGATAAAGAAGAAGATCTAATTAAAATTCTAGAATACCTTTTAGATAATCCAAATAAAAAAATTACAGCTAGGAGAAAAGATGTTATAGTTTCCGTAATAAACTCTATGAAGAAACCTTCCTATAACTTAGAAGACACACCAGAATGGTTGGCTAGTAATGAAAAATTCTATCTCGGTGTGTCGTTAACCTGTCATAAAATAGATGGCTGTGATATTTATTCGGCCAATAGTGAATGCAAAGACCTAATAAATGATAGCTGTTCTAAACACCCGGTAGTAGGTGCTGAAATAAATGGAATTAATGTTATCAAAACCAAAAGAGGTGTTAATCCGGGCCAGGAAATGGCTTTTCTAAAAATAGGTGATTCTACTGGCAGTTGTGATATTGTTGTATTTCCAGAAGAATATAAGAAATACAGGGAATTACTGATAGAAGATAATACCCTATTAATTAAGCTCGAAAGGTCAAAAAATAAGGATTCGTACATAGTGAAGAAATGCTGGCAAGTATAGCTTGACTGAAGCCAGCCAGTTATTATAATAAGTTGTTAGTTTTCGTTATAAATTTTAAAATTGAGGAGAAATTATGAATTTAGTAATTTTGAGAGGTAACCTAGCTAGAGATCCAGAATTAAGAAATGTTAATTCAGCAGGCAAGGAAACATCTGTAGTGAACTTTACTGTAGCGGTTTCTAGAGAGTTTACAAAGAACAATGGCACAAGAGACAAGGTCACAACTTTTGTTAATTGTGAAGCCTGGGATACTGGAGCAGAAGCTATTGCGTCCTCCTTCAGGAAGGGCGATCTAGTAATGATCGAAGGATCTTTAAGGAATGATTCGTGGGAGAAGGATGGCGTTAAGAGATCAACTATGAAGATTCGTGTAAATAATTTTGCTCGTATCCAAAAAGTTGCAAAAAACGAAACCAAACAGACCACAGAAACAACAGAAGAAACTGTTGCGTTTTAAGAGTGTGGGTGTGTAGCACGAGAAGCCCCGAAAGGGGCTTCTTTTTATATCGTGAATGGTCTTATCTATTATGAAAAAGAAAGTCTTATTTTGTACAGAAAGCGGTGATCTCTCAACTGGTTATGGTAACTACACTAAATCTATTCTAACTAGATTATATAATACCAATAAATATGATATCGCAGAGTTATCTTGTTATAAAACTGTAGATACTAAAAATAAATTTCCTTGGAAAGTCTATCCTAATGCTGTATCAGTTGATGATGAAAGATATCAAAAATACAACAGCGTCTTACAAAATCAATTTGGTCAATGGCGATTTGATTTAGTAGTAGGTCATTTTAAACCTGATATAGTAATAGACTTCAGGGATGTCTTTATGTCTTTATACCAAAGAACATCGGTATTTAGAAATCATTTTCATTGGATAATAGCTCCTACAATAGACTCATTTCCAGTTAGACCTGAGTGGTTAGATTCTTTAAGTAGCTGCGATACTTTATTAACCCATACACACTGGGCTAAAAACGAAATACAAAATAGATATAATATTAATGTATCAGGAGTTGTTAAAGATTCTATTGATACCGATGTATTTAAACCTATAAATAAAATTGGAGCGAGGAATAAACTAGGTATTGCTAATCCTAATGCTTTTATTATAGGAAGCGTAATGAGAAATCAGAAGCGTAAACTTATACCGGAGCTGATGAGAATATTGTCTGAAGTATTGAAAGAGTATCCAGATACATATTTATATTTACATACTAGCTATCCAGAAACCAAAGGATGGAATATACCACAGCTACTTATGGAATTTG
>CEVG01055696.1_pt1 | contig 25838 bp, 29 predicted proteins | sample 356511 | NCBI WGS metagenome assembly CEVG01 (sample SAMEA2623426, study PRJEB7988) | marine metagenome | biome: marine biome (ENVO:00000447); feature: surface water layer (ENVO:00002042); material: "saline water (ENVO:00002010), including plankton (ENVO:xxxxxxxx)" | depth 5 m | reverse complement strand
TGTTACCAAATGAATACAAGTATCATTGGAGATTATATGGCGATGTTAATACAGTAGAAAGTTATTATTACCTAAAGCCTGGTAACAATTTAATTTTAAGTTTGCCCTTTCCTGCCTATGGTGATTTACATCCAGATACAGATAAAATACTTACTTGGTGTCATGAAAGTGCAGTTGACGTACACATTGATGCTTGTTGGTGGGGCTGTTCAAAAGATTTAGAATTTGACTTTGATCATCCTGCTATTAAAAGTATAGGTTTCAGCCTAAGCAAAGCATTAGGATTAGGTGCAAATAGAATAGGTGTTCGCTACTGTAGAAAAAGATGGAACGGTCCTGTAAGCATACAAAATGATTTTAACATGTGTAATCAAGCATTAGTTTGGATGGGAACAAAGTTTATAGATAAATTTGGTTCAGATTTTTGGTGGAACAAATACGGAGATACTTATAAACAAATATGTAAAGAGCTAGAACTAACACCTACAAAAGCTATACATGTTGCATTTGATAAAGATAGAATGTGCGGAGTCAGACCTGTCTTAAGGAAAAGGTATGCAGGATAACGGAGTATTTTGTTCGCTTGCATGGACAAGTCTAGGAATGAATCCACATGGCAGAGTTAGAGCATGTGGGAGAAGTAAACCTAATCCTAATAATCCAAGTTTAAAAGATATGTCACTAGAAGAAGCATGGAATAGTGATTATTATAAAAACTTAAGGCTTGACATGTTAAACGGCGTCAAAAATGAAAACTGCGAAAAGTGCTACTTGCAAGAAAAGCTCAATGGCAAAAGTAAGAGATTAGACTATACTTCTTTAGGAGATTTAGAAAAGTATAAGCCATACACAACGGATGACGGAACTTGCTCACAGCCTCCTAAAGCACTTGATATACGTGTAGGAAATATTTGTAATTTAAAATGTGTGCATTGTTGGACAGGTAACAGTAGCAAATGGTATGAAGATAAGATGATGCTTGACAAATATGAAAATACAACCAATTATAAATTTAACAATGAATGGATAGAAGATAATAGCATTTGGAATTATGTAAAGAAAAATATAGATGACATAGAAAAGATAAACGTGTTAGGAGGAGAACCATTTGCAAGTAAATCTCATAATAAATTTATTGATTGGTGTGTTGAAAACAACAAAACAAATTTACAACTTTACTATGTATCAAACGGAACTTTGTTAAATGAAACCATGATTGAAAAATTAAAAAAATTTAAAAATATAAGATTAGGAATAAGTTTTGATGCAGTAAAAGAACTTGCAACGTTTTTAAGATTTCCTACCAAATGGCAAACGTTAGAAAAAAATTTAAAAAATATCAATGATAAACTACCAAACTGTTATTTCAATTGGACATGTTACAATTTGAACATTCATGCATTAAAAGATACAATGTCTTATTGTAGGACACATTTTCCTAACATTGAATTTAATCTAGGAGATTTTGTAATCAACCCGGTTCATATGTCTGTGCAAAATTTACCTATTAAATATAAGGAAAAATTATTAGATAATTTAAAAGATATTCCACAAGCTAAATTTTATCTAGATTATATGATGGAAAAACATACATGGAACGATCAATCAGATATACTTTTAAGTTACCTAAATGACTTAGATAAAGTAAGAAAAACAAACTGGCGGAATACACTACCGGAGATAGCAGAATTATATGAGTGATAGAAAAGATAATTTAAAAGCAAACGAAGGAGCACCAGATAGTTGGTGTGTGCTTCCTTGGTCGCATGTAAGTGTCAAGGGCAATGGAACCTTTAGAGTTTGTTGTCATAGTGCCGCAAGTGAAAGTAGAGGTACACTTAAAGATGAAGAAGGTAAGAATTTGCATATTAGTGAAGCAGACTGGGACGAAGTTGTAAACAATGAAACCATGAAAACTGTAAGGAAGGAAATGCTACAAGGTAAATGGCCAGAGCCTTGTATACGGTGTAAGCGTGAATTCGAAAGTGGAATGAGTAGTAGAAATCATTATGAAAGAAGTTTTCTTGCTGATTATATAGAAAAGGAAAATTATCCTAGTTACAAAAAAGCAAAAGAAAATACAAATGCGGACGGAAGCATTGATAAAGAAAAGTTTCCTATTAGTTTTTTAGATATTAGATTCGGTAACTTGTGTAATTTAAAATGTGCTATGTGTAGTCCAACAGATAGCAATCAATGGTATGATGATTACAATGCAGTTTGGGGATATGATCATTTTTGGGATAGTGGAGAAAAAATTCAATTAGAAAAAAATAAAAAGAATAAATTTCAACCAGTAAAAAATATATTTGAATGGAGTGACGATCCTAATTTATGGAAACAAATAGAAAATCATATTGATCAATTTAGAAGAATATACATTGTTGGAGGAGAACCTTTAATCATAGATGCCCATTATGATTTTTTGCAAAAATGCGTGGACGGTGGATATGCCAAAAATCTTGTAATAGAATACAATAGTAACATTACAAACATTCCACAGAGAGCTTGGAATATCTGGAAACATTTTAAAAACGTAGTTGTTGGAGTAAGCATAGATGGAATAGGAGAAGTAAACAATTTGATTCGCTTTCCAAGCAAGTGGTGGAAAATAGAAGAAAATTTATTAAAGTTTACAACAGCAGAAGGAAACTTCGATGTTCATATTACAGCATCTATACAAATGCTTAACATTTGGCATTTACCAGAGTTTATAGAATATGTGTTATCTAACAATCTAGCCAGGGTAGGCCCTTGGGAAAAAACTCCTATAATGAGTCCACATCCTGTGCATAGGCCCATATATCTAAACGTTAATATTTTGCCTACAAAATTTAAAACAGAAGTGTGCGAACACTTTACTAAATGGCAAAAAAGATTTAGAGAAACAGATTATCAATTAAAGGTCGGAGATAGCAAAGGAGCAAGTTGGGAAAAGAAAGTAAATCATGCTTGTGAAATACTTGAAGTATACAAAGAGTACATGTATAAAATCAAATATGACAGCGACGAGTTAACAAAATGGAGAAGCAACTGTGTGCATTTTCTTGATGTTTTAGACCAAAGGCGAAAAACAGATTGGAAGAAAACCTGTCCAGAGCTCGCTAATGCAATCAAAGAATGGTATGACTTGCCTAAAGGAATGTTTTAATGAGAGAAATTAAATTATCTCACTTCTCGGAACTTGCTTTAAAGTCTTGGAAACAAGGTAACCCTAAAGGTTTTAATAATCAAATCCATAAGTTTCACGGGTCTGATACTGAAGCAAAATACAATGAAAACAAGAAAAAGAAAAAGAAAGAAATGGCAAATATTGTTGATGGATTTGATTACAAATTTAACTCTTGTGGATATAGATGTGATGAATTTGCTAACCATGAAAAGAACAAAAAAACAATTTTGTTTAATGGGTGTTCTCATTCAGCAGGTGTAGGTATTCCTCTCGAGAACATGTATTCATACAAAGTTGCAAAACACTATAATGTGCCTCATTGGAACATTGCTGTAGGAGGTTCAAGCACACAACTTATGGCAACAAGATCTATTTACTGGTTATTACATCTAAAGCCAACCGTGCATATTTTTCAACCTTCTGCACCCACTAGAGTAGGAATGTATCATACATATTATCCACAACATCCAGATTGGTGGTCAAGCGTAATGAATCCAGAAGCAGATGGATATGAGTTGAAAGGTTTAATAAATGAAGCAAACTTTGATTGGCAGAGTCTAAGTTGTTTGGTTACTGTCAATCATATATGTGAGCAAATAGGAACAAAATTATTGATAGCAGATGTGTATGGACATTTTGGTGATGATATGGTTCCATATAAAAATTGGTTCAATATATTAGAGTTGATAGAATGGCATTCATGGAAAAGATCTAGACACAGAGATTTTGGCAGAGATTTAATGCACTTTGGACCAAAAACAAATAAGCATATGGCAAACAAAATTATTGCAGAACTTGGAGATGTGTTATGAGCACTTGGTGTTCAATGGCCTGGATGCATCAGTTTATAGATCCACAAGGTAGAGTCAAACCTTGTTGTAGATTCCGTATGCCAAAAGAAGTTGAGACAGAAAACAATCTCAACAATAAGTCATTGGAGGAAATCTTTAAAGGAGATTTTATGAATGACATAAGAGCGAACATGCTAGAAGGAAAACGTGTTCCTGGCTGTATTAGGTGCTACCAAGAAGAAGATAGTGGAAAGAAAAGCCTAAGAGAAAGATACAATGTCATGGGTGGTTTAGATCCAAAAGATTTAATTAAAGACATGAATGATCCTACGATTCGTTGGATGGAACTTGCTATAGGTAATGATTGCAATTTGGCATGTAGAATGTGTGATAGTAGATATGCTTGGAAATGGTTTGATGACGAGAAGGAAATGTATGGTAATACTTGGAGCAAAGACAAACACACTAAAAGTGATATAACAAGCATTGATCCTTTTCTTGACAAAATTGTGCATATAAAATTTACCGGCGGTGAACCTTTAATTATTCCAGACCATTTTAAACTGCTTGAAAAACTCAGCGAGCAAAATACTGTCGGTGACATGTATCTCAATTACAGTACAAATTTAACCATTGCTCCTAAACAGGATACTATAAACAAATGGAAGAAGTTTAAGTATATAGAGTTTGCATTGAGTTTTGACGGAATAGGAGATACATGGAATCTCGTAAGATATCCTAGTAATTGGAAAAAAGCAGAAAGTGTTACACAAAAGTTTTTTGAAATGACAAAAGAATTTGATTGTAGAATTGGGTTGCGTAGCACTGTAAGTATCAATAACATTTTGAATATGCCTGAAAGTTTTACTTGGTGGATTGAAAATTGGAACAAACATGCAAGCACAGACTTTGACCCACAACAGTGGATTAATCCTACTCATCTTACTTTTCCTGAACAGTTAAGCACAACTGTCTTGCCGTTGAAGTACAAAGACCGTGTCGCAGAAAAGCTAAACAAACAAAACGTTTTTGAAGGAAAAATGAAAGACAGCATTGACGCACAGATTAATTACATGTATAGTAAAGATGATAGTCATTTATTACCTGAACTTAAATTTTATAATGAATTTTTAGATAAGAAAAGAAAGCAAAACTTTTTTACTGCAAATCCAGAACTAGAAGGAATTTACGATGGATTATAAGAGTAATTGCAAATTCTGCTTAATGCCTTTTATCACACTCAACACAAGACCAAACGGTCAAGTCAAACCTTGCAGTCAAGTGATGGATATGCCAGGAATAAAAAAGGAAACGACATCAGAAACTATTCTTGAAAGTAAAAATGATTTTTTAAATTTGACAAAGGACAGTGTAGAAGATATTTGGAATAGTGAATTTATGCGTGACTTTAGAATGAAAAAAATTAAAGGTGAATACATAAAGTTTTGTGAAACATGTTACCAAGAAGATGCTATGGGAGCAAAAAGCAAACGAGTGTCTGTTATTGACAAGTTTTATGAAGATAACAAACACCTTGTTGAAGAAGCTCATATGAATAACGGATATATGAAAACTAAACCAGTATGGTGGGAAATGCGTCTAAGCAGTATTTGTAATCAGGCATGCAGAATGTGTATACCGCAGACTTCTAGTAAAATGCGTCAAGAGTTTGAAAAGTTTGCACACGAATTACCAGAAGGTCAACGTAAAAACACAGAAACAGCAGTAAAGCAATTCAATCTACATGGTTACTTGGGTGACAGTGAGTTTTTCTTAGAACAATTTTACGAAGCACTTCCTGATATGAAATATTTAGAATTGCATGGCGGCGAACCAACCAATGATAAACGTTTATGGCAAGTTGTTGAAAAGATTGTTGAAACTGGACATAATAAACATATACACATTCATGTGCATACAAACATACATGCTTTGAAACCAAGACACATAGAACTTTGGGATAATTTTAAAAGTGGTTGGATAGGTGTAAGTATTGATGCGTTTGGAGATGAAAACGAATATATCAGGCATGGAAGCAGTTGGAAAAAAATTGAAGAAAATTTAAAAATGCTGAACGGACTTGGATCACATTGGCAAAAATGGGTCACCAGTAGTGTAATGGCCTATAACTGTCTGACTATGCATAAACTTATAGACTGGTTTAATAATTATGTAAAACAGCATGATATGAAAGACTTGTGGTGGAGAATGGATCCTGTAACAAATCCTAATTTAATGAGAATAGAACATATTCCTTTGGATTTAAGAATCAAAGCGATAGACCCATTATCTAAATTGCTTAACAAAACCGCATGTGAAGTTACTAGAGAAAGTATAGAAGTGCTAATGAAAACACTAACAAGCGAGCAAAAGCCAACACAAGGCAGTTTTCAAGAACTTGTAGATTACACAAAAGTTTTAGATATAAAAAGAAATCAAAATTTGTATGAAGTTTTTCCACACTTAAAAGGTTTGTTATGATAGCATTGGATCAAATAAAACAGTTTGAAATAGAATCAACAAATTATTGCAATGCAAAATGTCCTGGTTGTATGCGGTCAATGTATCCTATATCAGATATTGATAACAATCATTTAAGATTAGATCAAATAGAAAAGTTGACAGCACAGTTACCTGATCCTAAAAAGATTTTCATGTACTTTGGAGGATCTTTAAGCGAACCAATGATGAATCCTTACATATACGAAATATTAGAGCATTGTTGCATACACTATGACGAAGTTGAAGTTGATACAAATGCCAGCGTAGGAAAATTAGATACTTGGAAGGCATTGGGTAAATTAAGCAAAGAATATAAAAATTTAGTGTTTAATTTTAGTATTGACGGACTTAAAGATACAAATCACATTTACAGAATTAACACTGACTTTGATAAAATCATGCGTAACCTTGAAACTTATATTGCTTACGGAGGTATAGCATGGTGGAAGTTTATAGTGTTTGTACACAATCAACACCAGGTAGAACAAGCTAGACAGAAAGCAATTAGTATGGGATGTGAAGGCTTCAAACATATGATTGCTAATAGAGGACCAGATGACATCTTGGTAAAACAAGATAAAAAAATGATACAGTATAATGAAGAAGAAATACTATATGAAACTGAAATTGTGTGCAAAACAAAAAAGAAAAACTTTTTATACATAGACAATAGATTCAACCTAATGCCATGCTGTCATTTAAGAGGATCTAACTCTGAAATAAAAGTAAATTTGAACGAAATTAGTTTAGTAGATGCATTGCAATACCAAGGATTCAAAGATATTGAAAATGGTTGGAATACAGATGACTGTAATTTTGTCTGTAAAATGGCGTGTGGAAAAAAACGACAGTTAAGTTTAAGAGGATATAATGAGCAAAGAATTAGTAGCAACCAAATATAAGCATAACAAAACCAATACAATGATGATTGATTGGTATATTGGTAAGCGTTGCAATTTCAGCTGTAGCTATTGTGCAGATTTTATTCACGATAATTATTCTGCTCACGTACCTTTTGAAAAGATGAAAATCTTTGTAGACAAGATTGTTGAAAGATATGGAACAAATATACATTGGAGTTTGACTGGAGGAGAACCTACATTAAATCCAGACTTCATAAAACTTTTAGAATATTTGCAGGACAAGAAGCACCACATAAGTGTGTGTACAAATGGTTCAAGGACATTAGAGTATCTTTATAAGGTTTATGAATTAGTTGACAACATTACTTACAGTATGCATTTTGAACACATAACACCTAAGTTAGAAGAATACAAAAATAAAGCCCTTGTGTTAGAAGATTGGAAAAACAAATGGAATCAAAACAACGACACAGGTTGGGAAAAAGGCCAAACACAACCTAAACAATTTATTGCAAGATTTATGGTCTTGCCTGGTTTTAACAAAGAAATAGAAAGCCTAACAGAAGAATTTAAGAAAGCAGGAATTGAAAGGATTGAACACAGGGTTATACGTCCGCAAAAAGAATATTTCTTAGAAGAAAATAAAGAGCTAATGCCAGACGGAAGTTATAGATGGAAAATTAAACAACGCAAGCAAGATATATCAGAAGAAACAAAAGTTGCACCAGATCAAAACAATGCAAGTGAGTTTACAGAAATACTTGAACGTGAAGATAGATGGTATAGTGAACAAGATAGAGATACTCTAAGTAAACTATATGAAGGTGTCAAGAACGAAAGAAAGTGGTTGCAAGGATTTATAAAAAATGAAGATGGAACAATTACTACAGAAGACTATCATTACAACAGTTTGAATTATGAATATAAAACAAATTTTAAAGGTTGGACTTGCTATGCAGGAGTAACACTATTAAAAGTAGCACCTAACGGAGATATTTTTATTGCTAATTGTTTTCAAGGTGGTCCTTTGGCAAACATTTATACTATGGACGAAACAGTGCAATTACCTACAAAACCAGTTATATGCACTAAAGAAAGATGCACCGATCCAATGGATCTAAGACAGACCAAATACAAAAGTGAAGAATATAAGGAGTTAGTAAATGAATCTACAAATTGAAACAAGTCAAGATAAAATTGATATTCCTTTAGATGCAGAACTAGGTTACTGTTTAAATGTATCAGGAGGTATTGATAGTGGAACTTTATTATATTGTATCTGTAAAACAATGACTGATCATAATAAATTTAAACCTGTATATGCAATAACAACACAAAATAAAAATGACAAAGCATGTGGATATCATGCTCAGTTAGTAATAGATTTTGTTAGAAGAAAATTTCCTAAAGTAAAGATAGAACACATACTGGTATCAAGTGTTTTAAGTGGCGCACACAAAGCCAGTAAAAGTGATAGAATTGTTTATGATTTGTATCAAGATAAAAAAATTGATTTTTATTTTGACGGAGTCACGAGAAATCCTATTGATGATAGTTTTAAATTTACTGCACCAGACAAGCACTATGTTGAAAGGATTCCCGAAAGGGATAAGCCATTAAAAAGAGAACTAACATATTTTTATGGTTTAAAAAGAATACGCCCTTGGTCCAATTTGGATAAAAGGGGTATAAGAGAAATCACCGACAAGTATAACATTTCAAGAAAACTACTTCTACTCACGAAGTCTTGTACAGATGGCAAAATGTATGAATGTGGTACTTGTTGGTGGTGCTCTGAAAGAAAGTGGGCTTATGGAGACCTATATACTTGACAACTAACTTACAAGGTGTTAAAATAAAGAATGAGTGAAGATTTAAAATGGAGTAATTATGACTTTTCTAAGATACCGTTCGACAATATCGTATCTGTTGGACAAAGGACATTGCTCTATAGAGATATTTTTACGGTCAGTTGGCTACTTGGTCGCTTTTGCAATTACAGGTGTAGCTACTGTTGGCCATACGCAAGAAGTGACAGAAAAGATCACAGACCAACCGAGCTGTGTCTTCGAACTATCGACGAAATCAAAAGACAAGCAAGAGAAAACGGATTCAATTCATTTCACTTTTCATTGTCGGGTGGAGAACCTACCTTTCACCCAGGATACTTGGATATTCTCAAATACCTCGCCAACGATGTAGAAAACACAAATTACACAAGCATACATATGACTTCGAACTGTAGTAGAAAAATGAAATGGTTCGAAGAATACACTGAAATAGCAAAAGCATTTCATAGAGCAAGTATCACTGCAAGTTTACATACTGAACACGTAAGCACTCCTGAGAAGATGCAAGACTTTGCAGACAAACTAATTCACTGCCAAGAGCAAGATGTACAGGTAACTATTAACATGGTTATGGTTCCTGAGATATTTGATCTAAGTTGGAAAAATGCTTTGTTCTTTCATGAACAAGGTATAAATGTTACTCTTAAACCACAAAGTGATCCTACAGCAAGTTTTGTTGTAGATGGTTATACCCAGGAACAACTTGATTTATTACACAACGGAATGCCGCAAAGAGCTTACACAGAAAGCAAGAGAAAGTGGAATGATAGACCTAAAGCTACGTGGAAAAGTTGGAAAGATTTTAATACTAAAGAATCAATTCCTCCACACTTTCAAGTTGAAATGGAAGATGGTAAGGGCAAGAAATACTACATGGATCAAGCAGAAAGATTTAATGCATTTAATTTCAACAAGTTTAAAGGTTGGAACTGTAATGCAGGCTATAGCGGAATAATTATACGGGAACCAGATGGTAGTATTAAAAGAAGCTATAGTTGTAGAGATGAACCATTAGGAAATATTGAAACTGGATTTAAATTATTTGATAAGCCAATGCCTTGTATTACTGATAGTTGTGTTTCTAGTGCTGATTCAAAAATACCAAAAAGAAAACACGTAAAATGAAATACTGCAAAGAACCATTTGTTCATGCAGACATAGACACAGATGGCAACATTAGATTGTGTTGTGCAAGTTGGCATGACAAAATTGTTGGCAATATAAACAAAAATACTTTAGAACAAATATGGCAAAGTGAAGAAGCAAATGAAGTAAGGAATTCAATAAACGATCAAACATATAAATTTTGTAAACTTGACATTTGTCCATTATGGCAATCAGATATATTATCTAAAAAACCCTACGTATTAGAAACAAAGTTGCCTAAGGTTTTAAAACTATCATTCGATATGAGTTGTAATTTACAATGTCCTTCTTGCCGTCCTTACAAGATACAGCATTTGCCAGGAAGCGTCGAATATGAAAACTCAATTAAAATATTCGAAAGTATAAAGAAGTCATATTATGAATTAGGTAAAGATCAAGAAGCATTGTTTATTATTACAGGAAGCGGAGATCCTTTAGGTTCAGATATATTTAGAAATTTTTTATATGATTTAGACGGATATAAATTACCTAAATTAAAGATAGGATTGTTAACTAATGGCGTAATGTTGACAGAAAAAATTATAAAAAAATTATATAAAATACATAAAAATATATCCTATATTACTATTAGTATAGATTCTGCAAATGAAGAAACATATAATATAATACGTAAGGGCGGAAATTTTCAACAATTAAGAAATAACATAGATTATTTACATAGTTGTGAAGAACTAAAACATGTAGATGTTTGCTATTCTTTCGTTGTGCAAGATAAGAATTATAAAGAAATGCATGATTTCATTGATTGGATCTTACCATATAATAGAGCAACAATTAGATTTACAAAAATTTTAGAATGGCAAAATATGGGTATAAATTTTAAACAAGAAAATGTGTTTGATAAACATCATCCTAACTACAACGATTTGCAAAAAACTATTGCGGAAATACGTAAAAACAGCTCAGACAGAATAAATTTTACTAATCTTCCTGCTGAATTTTTTGAGCGATAAATATTAGCAAGGAGTAACTATGGAATGGTCAGATCTAATTAAAGCAAGAGAAAATACTTTTGCCTGGGACTATGAAAGAGAAGTAGACCCACAGCTTATCAAAGATGCCATGTGGGATACCTACATGCAAGCTCCTACAAAAAATCTAAAATATCCTTTTGTAGCAAAGGTCATAAAAAATGATGAACCAGAACGACGCAAAGAAATCATGGCAATATGCCACAGAAATGCTGATTTGCCTATAGAAACTGATGGTGGAAATCCGCAAGTACTTGCACCCTACTTGATAGGTTTTTGCCAGAGAGACGTAAGAGATTTAGAAGTCATTTGGCAAAAGAGATATACAAGAACCCCAGAAAGTGTTGTAAATTACGATCATCTTGAAATTGGTATTCAAGCTACCTATCTCATGCTTGGCTTAAAAAACAGAGGACTTGATACAGGACTATGTCAAAACTGTTGCAACAATAAGAAACGCACAGCTGAACTTTTTGGCTTAGATGAACCTGTAAGATTTTTACTAGGAGTAGGATATTCTAAAGGTCCTGGTAGACACGAATACTTAGATCCTAGAACGGATACATACAAACCTATTCCTTATGATAGGAAGGATATTGAAGATCATTATCCTAGACCTGCGTTTGATAAAATATACCAGTTTGAGTTTCCAATCTGAAAATAAGACTTAAATATCTTACAGTAGGAGAAAATCATGGATCTTAAAAAGGTTGATAAAGACGGTAAGCCATTAAATCTAACCAAGCAAGCAAATAGAAACGAGCAAGCAGATTATTATGGTTATTGGTTAAAAGATCCACAATCATTAGAACCTTCCCAAGAAGACATAAAATGTGAATTGCAATTACAGGCTCTAGGAGACTTTGAACAGCTTGACCTACCACTAGATGCAGGTTTATTTCACAAAGAAATAAAACAATACAATGATTGGTTTGTTCCTTATCTCAGAAGAGATAATGTAAGCAACGACCGAGAAGGAATGTTATTAGTTGGTTTGGAAGGAGATAAGCCTAATGATAGTTTAAGTAGGCCAGAAGCTATCAAGAGAGCCGGTAGAATGTTATACGAATCTGATTTTAATGTGCCTACTGAAGCATACGAAAAACTAACTTCATTGCATCCTATTCTTGATTATTGGGGGACTCTTGGACGCACAATGATTATTAAAAGCAACCAAGGTGGGTGGTTTCCTCCACATAGAGATAGTCCTTATCTAGCAAGAGATACTTTTAGAGTAATTACTTTTCTTGGTAATGGATCAGGCATGGACAATTATGAATGGTGGTTAGGTGACGAAAGAAAGACTATTGTTGCTAACAGAACTTATTTTGTTGACACGAGAAAGGTACATAGAACGCATAGTTGGGCAGATAACAGTTATCATTTAATTTTAAATATTCCTAAAACATGGGAAAATGTTATGAAACTTATGAGCGTTCTCAATTTCTACTAATGCGATCAAATGAGCAAATACAAAAAATTAAACAGTTTCAGGGCATACCTTTCAGTGTAAAAGGAATAGTAGATCCTGCTTCTTTGTTAGAATATTATTTTTCTAATAACAATGACGTCATTGAAAAAAATACAGGACCTAAAGTTTTAGAAATAGATAGCAATCATCACTTATTAAGTCCTATACTTGCAGAAATGCAAAAATATACAGAGCCATTTAAAGTTAGATATGCACATTTTTTTGATGTCACAGATCCTCACATTATCCATAATGATGATACATTTGAATATCCTAATTGTTATAAAGCATTTACAATTCCTTTAAAAATTTATGGAGAATCAAATGACATAAAGTTAGTGATATTTGACCAGTATTATTATGGAGGTCCATCAAAGTTTTTCAACGGAGAAACTATAATTGAAAATGTCTATTACAACAAACCGCTTACAGAATATTCAAGTGTTGAAAATAGAAATACTGTTGGAATAAAAGAAGATTTTAGAAAAGAATATCTAGGGCATTTAAAGGATAGTTGGATAGAAGGATTAAGTGTCAATGCAGTATTAGAATGGAATGTGGGAGATGCATTATGTTTTGACAGTTTAGCTTTACATTGTAGCTCTAACTTTAAAAGCAAAAGCATAGAAAGAAAAATAGGATTAAGTATTTTTACGGTAAAAGAATGAACAAGCATTATAAAAAAATAATGAAAATGAATCCTTGGGTGCAATGTCCACAAATTCCAAGTGTGCAAAAACTTTTAGAAAGTATTTCTATTGTAAATTATGTTCGCGGAGAAGGCCTTGCTACTAAAAGGCTTAAACATCTAGAAAATATATATCGTGAATGGGTAAGGGATATTGTTGATTTGCAGGATTTTAAACATTGTTATTTTGTCAACGGTGTAACTGATGCGATAAATCAATGGGTAGCAACGGAAACAAGAACATGGCAATATCTAGAAGGTGATTATGAATATGCAAACATGATTAGTGGAAAAGGTAATAAGGTAAAATATATTAACAGCAAAGATGTTCTTTACATTTCTAATCCATCATGTGCTACTGGAAATTTTATAAAACTATACGACTTACCTAATCCTATAATTTTAGATTGTGCATATATAGGAAGCACAGTAAAACAAGAAATATTTGTGCCACCTACCACAGAACAAATATGGTTTAGTTTTTCAAAGGGTTGGGGATTAGTAGGGCAACGTGCAGGATTAGTGTTTACAAAAGATCCTCATGTAAGTTTAGAACCAATGAAAAAAGTAGAAGGTTGGAATTACACAAGTGTTGAAGTAGCAATAGCTATTGTAGAAAATTATAAAATAGATAGCATAGCAAGCGAATACAAGCCCGTACAGCAACGTATATGTAAAGATTATAACTTAGACCCTAGTGATTGCTTTTTTATAGCTACAACAACTGATGAAGAATTTTTAGAAAGACGCAGAGTTGGAAATACAGCAAGATTAGATTTATCTTACATAATGAATGGAGAAAGAAATGCACAATAATTATAGAACTGTTTTGAACAAAGACGAAGCATTGCCACATTATGACATTGAAAAATATAAAACAAGACCAATTGAACATGTAAACTATCATAAAAAATATACAGGTTACAAAGGCGTAGTCTGGACACCCTTGGACTTGCCTTTGTTAGATTTAAACTTAGACAAGCTATGGAAAGTATGGCAAAAGGTAGTAGAAAAAGAAATAAACGGAATAGCAAGTCCTTGGTTTGACAGCAAACCTCAAGACCTTAACAGTGCAAGGCATACTAAATTTGATAAGACTTTGCCTAAGGTAAATGACCATGATTATAGGAATCTTATTATTTTACGTGCAGACGGAAGTTATCATAGTGCAGATATCAAAGGCGAATGGGAAGAATTTATGCATGACGAAATGCCTGAAGTAGTTGAGTGGCTAGAAGCAATGCCTTGGGATAATTTACGGTGGGTAGGATTTGTGGGAAGAGATACTCATGGTGTAGGACCCCACTACGATGAATACAGACCTTTAAGACATTTACTAGAACCACAAGAACCTAGTCAAGTAAGGGTACGTTGGAGCAAAGTTACTGATTGGAAAAAAGAACATTTGTATTTTACAAAAGACCATGCTGAAACACGTATCTATCCTATGCTACCTCCTGATACAAACTCAATGGCATACGATGGTACTGTCCACGAACATGGTGCTGATGCAGGTTACCATCCTACAGAACGAATCCAATTGATGCCAATGGGAACACTCAACGTGCCAAAGTGGCATGATCTACTAGATAGAAGCATAGAGAAATATAAAGACTATGTAATCACGGAGGATTTTTTTAAATGCTAGAATTTCCTAAACATGTAATTTTTGATGAAATAGAATATGACAGAAATGAATTGGAAGCATTTGTAAAGCAATTTGATAATTGCATTGTGAACCATGCTGATTGGCAAAAAAGAATACACGGCGGAAAACAAAGCTACGGTGTACCTAAAGGATATAATGTAGTTGATACAACATTGCTAGAAGGAAAGATACCCACAGAATATCCTGTAGTGAGAAATTTACTAGATAAATTTAAAATACACATTGATGATAAACATGTTGTATTGAGTCATTATGATGTTGGATTCAAACTAAGACCTCACACTGATCATGCATGTCAAGCAAGTGTAATGTTTCCTATACTACCAGAAGATGCAGGAGCAGAACTTATTTTTCATGATGTAGAACCTCCTTACGAAAAAGCATTTGATTATAAGGATTATTGGGACAAGATAGATTATGTTGTACATTATCAAACTAAACATCCTACAGCATTTACGACACAGGTTCCTCACAGTGTTGCAGAAGTTATGGAACCTAGAACTTATTTAAAATTTATGATCTTTGATCAAACATTTGAAGAACTTAAAGAACTATGTAAAAAAGGAGAACTGTTTTGATTATACAAAATAAAAAATTAGATGCAATTGATCCTTTAGAAGCAAGTAAACTTACAGCAGAACACGGATATTTAATTATAGAAAATAGTGGTGCAACACCAGAAGAGTTTGCTCAATGGAATTTGAATTATGGATATCATGTTAGTCCAGACATTTGGTGTACAGATAAAGATCACAGTGAATATTTTTGGCGAGTAACTAATCAAACAGTTGATGGAAAAAATAAAGGCTTATTTGCAGATGATGAATTAGATTGGCATTGTAATTTAGTTCCACATGGTGATGCACAAGAGCTTGTAGGATTGTATGCAAAAACTATTACATACCACACTGAAACTTGGATTTGCTCCAGCATACCTTATTGGAAAACATTGTCTGAAGAAACAAAAAAATTTTATAGATCTTTACAAACTGTTATCTGGCATGCCACGGATAAAAAACCAATTAACCAACCCTGGAAACCTAATTGGGATGTCAAGTATGAAAAAGAAGTTATAGAAGGAATCAAACAAAATAGAGATAGAAGTAAGGTACAATATAGTGTTAACATAGGCGAAGACGAAAAGCAAAGGTTCAATGAATGGCGAGGAGTTCTTGACACTCATAATTTTGTGCCTAACCATCCTTTGGGCATTGAGGGATTTTGGTTTCAGCCCTATGATATTACAGATTTTGTACAGGATGGTGAGATATTAGAAGATAGTAATGACATTTACCAGAACATATGGTCTGACTGGATTTGTAGCGATAAGTATACATACAAGCATGTGTGGAAGCCTGGAGACATTATGTTAATGGATCAGCTTACAACAATACATAGACGTCCTGATGTTCTTAAGGACAAACCCCGAGAATTGTTAAGGACAGCATGTTGGTATAAAGGAGAAGTACGTAAGCACTTCGACTATGTATTATAGGAGGAAAAATGAACAAAAAAGATTTACCTACGATAGCAAATCTTGGATTAACAATAGATCTTGAAAGGCTTAGATCAGAAACAGATAAATTAGCAGAAAAATTTGTTGACGTAAAAACAGCAAATCCAATGTTGTGTGATAACCATATGGAACTTGTTGCTAATGTCTATGATAATTTTGAACAAATTAATCTTACAACTCCTAGTGAAATACTTCCTTATACTGCAAGCATCAAAGAAAGATTAAGACGTAGAGAAGAACATTTATATAATGTTCCAACAGAAGATTATCCAGGTAGTGTGTTTGAAGAAATAGTAACACAATGTAAAGCACCAGCAAGTAGAATTAGAATTACAAAGTTAGCTCCAGGAAAAATGATTCCTTGGCATGTTGATTATGATGTAAGTTATGCTGTACGTTGTATTGTGCCTATATATGGTGGCAACAACGTAGTCAATTTATTCAAGAGGGACGGAAAATTAGAAGCATATAATTTAAAAGATGGAACAGCTAATTTTCTAAATATAGGTTACGCTCATGCAGTTGTAAACATGAGTGACAAACCTAGAATAGCCTTAATGTTTAGTTTGGACGGTACAGATGACATCACAAGTTTATAATTTTAACAGAACACAATTACACAACCTTGTCAAGAAAATACAGACAGAAGGTTTGTCTATTCATCATGATCAAGAATTTACAGAAGCACAAATAATAGAATTCTTCAAACGTATAGGAGAGTGTGAAGCACCTGGCTTGTTTATGAATCCTAAGGATTATCCAGAAATATTTCTAGTATCAGATCGCAAAGACGAGCAAGGAAATAAACTTGGAATGTTTGGCGGCGGCGAACTTGGTTGGCATTCAAATGGTAATAGTAGACACTTGATAGACAAGATATTAATTGCCCTTTATTGCGTAAAAGGTGATGTCAATACCACTCTTAGTATTTGTAACACAAGTCAACCTTTTTATGATTTAAGCAAAGACGAACAAGAGTATTGGCGTAGTATTACTATTCGTCTCAAGTTTCAAAATGATACTATGTACCACTTAGACGAAGACGATCCTGAATTAGAGTTTATGAGCAAAAACAAGGGCAGTATCCGTCCTCTCGTAGGACAGCATCCGCATACAGGTGCAGACTACTTTTATTTTCCATACCATTTTATAATAAAGGCGTGGGAAGGTAAGAAGCAAGTAGATCATGAAGAAATAATCGAAAAGCTAAAGCCTATTATTTTTAAAAGCAAGTATCAAAAACATCATGTTTTTGCAGAAGGTGACTTGTTAATGATGGATCAATTTACTACTTTACATAGAAGAACTCCAGTAATGGGCGATAGACTATTATGGAGAGTCGCCTGCGACTATAAAAGAGTATGCAATTAAAATGGTATAAATTAATTAATGTTGATTATGACATTGATGAAGTTTTGGTATGGGCAAGAAAACTACAGTTAAGTCAACCAGGTATCTCTATTGATAACAATAGTTCAGCAAACGGCTATCTAGGTGAACATCAACAATATTGGACTGGAGAATTTCCTCAAACACAGTTTGATTATTTTAATTCTATAATACCTTTAGACGGAACTTTTAAAGGAATAAAAACCAGTTGTACATTATGGGAATATCAAAAACAATCTAATCTGTTACCTCATATTCATAAAGAAGAAAATGAAATAGGTGGATTACTTATTGTACCGTTGATTGGTAAATTCAAAACAAGTTTATTTGAAAATGACAAAATAATAGACAGTGTAGAGTATTCACCAGGTAATATATTTTTTCTAAAAGGCAAAGAATTTTTACACGGTGGAGAAACTATAGATGATTATAGATTAAATGCAGTGCTGTATATTCACAAAAACGTAGACATGGATTTATACATATGAAAGTAAATGCGATAAGTTTTAGTTATGCAGATAATAGTTTACAAACTCGTGGTTTAAAACTGTTACAGGAAAAACTAGATATTAATGTATTCGATATGTTAGACTTTAACATGCCAATCTGTAATTCAAACAAAAGCGATGGCATTGTACCTAAAAGTGTAGAAACCTTTTGCAATGTGTTAAACGATTCAGATGTGTTGATATTTGCAGTTAGTGAAGCAACAAGTCATTATTGTGCAGGATTTAAAAATGCAATGGATTGGTTAGTAGTCAAAGCAAAGTTCAATGCACGTTTAGGAACTGATTATGCAATAACAGGCAAACCCATAATTATAGTCACTTTTACACCTACCAAAAATGAACCAAACGGTGCAAGGCATTTTGATATGACCAAACATCTTTTGGAAAAATTAGGAGCAGATGTTAAAGCAATGCACGTTGTAAACAATGCATGGAAAACAGTTATTCCTGGCGGTTTAAACGCTGTTTTAAGCGTCTACAGTGCGATTAAAGAAGAAATACAGCATAACATACCAGCAGAGAAAAAACCCACTAAATTAGACGATTATAGCAGTTTAGGCTGGTTAAATGCATATAATGATTGGAACATGAAATGGAAGTATGAGCTCAAACCAGTACACAGAGTAAATGGAATGCCGTGGCCTAGAATAAATGATCGAGAAAAGAAAATCGTCGAAGTTCCATTAAAGCAAGACTATAAAATGAGGAGTATGGATTATTTGGATACTCCTGAAGCTAGATGCATATTTGATAAACAGGCAGATATAATCATAGAAAACAAAATCAAAGGTATTGTTGATGTAGGGTGCAGAATTGGAATTATAAATGACATACTGCATGAACGTGGATACACTGATTATAACTATATGGGATATGACACAAGTCCACAGCCAATTGAGTATGCTAATGAAGTTTGGAAAGAACATAAGAACATAGAATATAGAGTTGCCAGTATGTATGATAATAATCCTGTCGACTTTACTGTTGATTGTGTAGTATGGAGTGGTGTGCTTTTATATGATCCAGAGAATCATATGCAGTTATTTAAACAAGTGACATTTGATCAATATGATGCTAAACATGCAATTATCCAGGAACCTTGCAATGATCAAGATCCTGATAAATGGCTACCTAATATGAAATTAAACACAATAGAACAGGATCTTTACAAATATAAAGAAAAATATAATTACGAAGACTGGGTCGTTAATGCACAAGTATTTTCAGGTCGTAGAAGGATTGCTCATATATGGATTTAAAAATTATTCCTTATATTATAGATGGTGTTGAAAACAAGCAGATTCCTGGAATGGATCTCATATTGGCTAAACAAGCAATCAAGTATATGAAAGAAGAAAGCAAAACAGATAGGTTAGCAGAAAACTATGATAAATGGCTTAAACTAGAAACAATGGCAATGTATTGTGTAGTGTGGGACACGAAAGCAAATAAACCTGTGATGACAAGTGGAGCTCAAAGAATGAGTGATAACTGTTGTAGACTTTTTAGTAGATACTATTTGTTTGATGATTATAGGACGAAACATACAGATAATCTATATGCTAAAGTGGATGATTTCAAAACTGATTTATATATGCTTAAAGAACTACAAAACAATTTTAAATTGTTCTTTTGGAGCCGTGATAAAGGAACTGGATTCTTCAAACGGATTAAAGAAGCAAGACCTGATGTATTCCAAGATTGGAAAGTACATGATCAACTTATAGAAATATTATGGAAGGATAATGTGCAAGGAATAATATATACAGGTGATGCAAGTTATATAAAAGAGTTATCTTTTAACGAACAATCTTTCAGCTAACCAACCACCAGTATCCCATTTGTGTAATCTTACCCTTTTGAAATTTTCATGATGGTTTTTATGATATCCTTCACCTGCAATAAAAAAGTTTAGCCAAGGAACATTAGCACCACCTTCTGTTCTGTGTCCTATAGTATTCAATAGGCCAAAACCTATCTTTGCAAATACGAATGGAACTGCCGCATACGCAATCCAAAAGTAGGGACTAATTATAAAACTGATTATGTTGTGGGCAAAAAGTATTTTTAAGTGGTGTTTGTGGAAGAATACTAATCTAGGATTAGCATAAAGATCTTTTGCATACTTAGGTGGAATATTTGGTATGTCCCAGATGGTTAACAATACTTTCCAGAAACCTACATGTTTTGCACTGTGGGGATCTTTTTCACTATCTGAATGATGGTGATGCATACGATGGCTTGCAATCCAACCAATGGGTGTTCTTATGTAAGCGACTGAAAGCATGAATAATCCTACCCATTCAAACCATACAGGAACCTTAAATTGTTTATGACAGTAATGTCTATGAAGTAGTATACTTGCGCCAAAGTGTGAGATAACCTGGCTCCAAATAATACCTAAGAGAATTGCAATTAAAATACTTTCAACCATTTATATGTCCTTCAAAAGTATTTAGCGAGGAAGTAACTAGGATTAAATTAAGTTGGCCCAAGCACCATTTTCATAGCCTTGGAATTTGTTTGTTGTAGTATTGTAAACCATCATACCGTTGGATGCCGTCAAAGCGTTAATGGCTGTTTGATCCATATTTCCTAGTAAAAGTTCTTGACTTACTTTTGCATTACCTACAACTTCTAATTCAGCGGCTGGTACTCTTGTAATTCCGTCAAAGCCTGAACCACCTGCTTCTCCACCAATTTGAACTTTACCGTCTTTGTATAATTTTAAAAATTTTGTATATTGAACATTACCATCTGGTCTTGCTGAAAGCACCCAATAGTTCTTAGAATATTCATGGCTCCATCTTACACTGTCGCCTACCTGTGGAGTACCGCTTTCATTAAAACCTATCAATATTCTATGCAAGCTGGCTGTATCAGCGATTGCAGAAGATCCGTCTCTATAGTAATCTTCCTGGGTATGACTGTTTTCTTTTCTTATCTGAAAGTTCTTTGATAGAATGCTGTCGTTTTCAATATCACCAACAAGCAAACCTCGTACACCATCAACAAGCAAAGATGAGTTATCTGCTGAAACTGTACCAACCAAGTCTGCAAAAACTGTACTGGTTGTTGCATCAAACACCAATGAACTATCCGCATTATATACACTACCTGTAATGTCTCCTGTCACACTACCAACAACGTTACCAGTTATTTCTCCTGTAACGTTACCTGTTAGGTTACCAACTACATTACCAACAACAGAACCAGTATGTGAACCAACAGTATCTCCTGATAGGTTTCCTATAAAGTTTGTTGCAGTTACGGAAGTTGTTTCTACCGGACCAACAATTTTGCCATTTACTGCGTCAACTAGGAGTGTTGAATCGTCTGCATAAATGTTACCACGTAAATCTAATTGGGGATTATTTGTTGCCGCCCAGTTAGATCCATTGTATACAAGTATTTGATCTTTCTGTGCCGCAAGTGCTTGAACGTTACCTAAATCTTCAAGGTTTTGTGTACTAACGGAAACTGCTATTCCGCCTTGGGTTAAACCGTCTCCGACAAAAACTTCCTTACTGTCTGTGGTATAAACAAGTTCACCTTCAGCTGGCGTAAAACCTGGAGTGGTTTGCAATGCTGTTTTAGTGCCTCGTTTTAATCGTAAAGTACCCATGTAATGCTCCTAATTCATTGTTATATATATTTATGCCAAATACACATTTATTTACTTCTTCTTTTTAGTTGGGTTTTTGAAGAAAGCACGAGTCTTTTTTTCTATGTCTCGCTTTAACTTGGGTGTATTAAGCCTAAAATCAACGTGTAAGATATCGTCCCCATAGGTTTTAAATAGATCTGCTATGGAGTTGTCTAGATCTGCTCCAGTCGATCTTTTTGCATTGCAATCAACTTCCCAAATCTTACCATTCTTATATTCTATTCTAATAGAACTTAAATAGTCTATGGGAACTGTTTTTATATCAATGTCTTTAAGTACGTCTGGCCAATATCTTACTACATCATCAGGAAGCCGTTTTGACACTGGCTTTACTTTTCTTCTTGGTAGGAACCAGTTCTTCTGCTTGCTCTCTTAGACGTTTTGCTTCTTTGTACATTCTATCAGCTTGTGACCGATAGCTTGCCGCAAGATCTTCATCGCTTAGAACACCATTGTCTGGTGCTTGTACTCTTGCCGCCTGTGCTTCTGCTTGTACATTTGAAGTTTTAGGCATATTGCTAACAGATCCAGCTTCTTGGATAGTAGTTCCTTCAGGAAGCTCGTTTGGATCTTTTAATGCCAATCCTGCAATAGTTGTTCCTCTTTGCTCAGCAATAACTTTGTTAAGTTCATCTAAGCCTACAGTGTAAGTTGGTGTTGGCATCATTTCAACATGTTCCATTGCTACCTTTTGTAGCTTACCTGAAGCATGAAATTTTGCTAACATATTTGCACCATCCGACAGTGGTGTTCTAGCCATAACTTCTGCAAATTCAAATGCTTCTTGTCCTGCAGGGCTTTCAACTGTCTTCATAAGTGTGTCATGATCAGCATCTCCTAAAGATGCAGTATCAATGACTAATGCAGATTTTGCTTCTGCGTCTCCAGGAATGACTCTGTAAGCAACTACTAATTTTCGTTGATTTTCTTTGAATCTTCCTACGTGTTTAATCTCCGCCATTACTTGTCTCCTTTAGACTCTTCCTTATTGGCTTCGTTTGTCTTTTTAGCTTCTTCTTCAGCCTTTTGAACCTGCTGTAAGAAAGTGTCCAGCTTGTTGTATGTTTTGCCAACTGCTTCCATTTCGTTGGCTTTGAATGCACCTCTTTGTGATGCAACGTCAATAATCGATCTTAGTACTCCAAGATCTTGCACTGTCAATTCAACCGGTGCTCCAGCTTGTGGCTGTGCCGCTGGTTGAGCTTCTGGTGCTTTAGTTTGTTCTGTCGACATATTATATACTCCTTCTTAGTTATATATGCACATTATATTTACTTGTATTTTAAAAGTGGACACGCCAAAACGAAATATGACAGCTCTTTTGGGTCTTCAAAACCCACTCTCATAACCTGTTCTACCTTGTTTGCTTTAGTCAAGCCCACTGTTTTATTAAGATAATAACGTTTTTTGAGGTTGTTTTCTATCCATTTTTCAAGAGCATCTTCCAGATTATATTGACTCGGTAAGTCAATTACTGCAAGATGTCGAGCTTTATATTTCAATCTTCTTATCTCGAAAAAGTCTTGGGCAGAAATTTTTCCTTTTAAATTCATGTTTAAGCGGCATCCTCATAGTGTGCAGTAGTACCAAATGGTGCTAATAAACTTCTATCATGATTACCGTGGATAACAAAAACAGTTTCACAGTAATCTTCTTCACCCCAGCTATCCCAAGGATATCCGTCTGTAAACATAATGAACTTTTTAGGAACAATGTCATTATCTTTCATATAAGACCAGTTACACATGAAATCGGTTCCACCGCCTCCCATGATTTTGTAATCGGTAATATCGTCGCCTTCTGTAGATGAAAAGTCTTGTTCGTTATAAACCTTTGTATCAAAACACCAGATCTTCAAGTTGTACTCTTTGAATTCATCCATTATGCTCTTAACTTCTGTTAAGAACACACTTGCCTGATCATTACCAATTGATCCACTCATATCAATACCAATTGCGGCATCAATTTGTTGATCAAAGTTCATGCCAGGAAGAACTACACCTGTATGCCAACCTTTTCTGCTAGGACGGCTAAACGTATAATCACTTCTAATTGTAGCTTGAATCTGTTGTCTAAGTATTTCACGCCAGTTCATTTTAGGCTCAGTTAGTTGTTTGATCATTCTTTCGATCTCACCTGGAACATTACCTGCACCAGCCGCCTGTGCCGCAGAAATCATATTTTCTTTGATTTCATCTCTAATTTTACCAAGCTCTTCTTTTGTATATGTTGGCCTATTGTTTCCTTTACCTTTACCTTTTTTGCTTTTGCCTTTACCTTCTTTTGGTGATTTCTCCCAATCAATATGTTCATCAAGAAGTTCACCCATTTGCTCTAAAAACTTCTTACCGTTCTCTTCAGCTTTTTTATGAATCTCATCATAGACTTCCTCTGAAGTCCAACCGTCATATTTGAAATCTTGGAATATCTGAATCATTTTTACTGGCTCACCAATACTGTCACGAACCAATGTATTGTTAACAATATAATCACAAGCGATGTTATAAATTACCGCATCTCTATCTTCACGTCTAATAATATGGTCAAATACACAATGAAGTATCTCATGTGCAATAACAAATTCTATTTCTTTGTTAGAAAGTGCATTAAAAAATTGTGTATTGTAGTATAGATTTCTGCCATCTGTAGCGGCAGTAGGACACCAATCATCACAGTGTTGTACTCTCAGTCTAGTGGCCATATTGCCAAAAAACGGATGTCTAAGAAGCAAACCTACTCTTGCTACAATGATTCTATCAGCCACGTCAGCTCGCATAGCCAATAGTTCTTCTTCTGTTATGTCTGGATTTGGTTCAAAACCTTTTGTATCAATACTCATGTTGCCTCTCCTTCAGTGCCTTATTATGTATTTAATATAACATAATTTCTCTAGTTTGTCAAGAGAAAATGGACGTTTTTTTGAAGGAGACGTCCAAACTCCTTGTGCCTTAGGCACTCTGTGCGGCTTGAATGTACTTGCCGAAACGATTGTGGAACTCATCAAAACACTCGACCTCATCAGGATCAATTGGAAGTGAGTATTGAGTGAGGGCTAACTTGATACCCATAACAACCAATTCAGTGTCAAAATTGTCCATTGCAAAACGTAAAAAGTTGTTGACTTTATCGTCGAACTTTTTATCATTTTTATCACAAGCGTCCTTCAGTTCATAACAAAGTGAGACCGTTAAGGAATACATGGCACTGATTTCTTTGGTCTCAATTTCCTTCACCTTGCCATTTAGAATGTCAATTGGATCCGGAAGTTTCGAAGCAACCTTACGATGCGCCATGAACTTTACGGCAAGTCCTTCGCCGACTGCACCACTTACCAAATCGGTAGTGGTGTTCTCGTCATCATCGTCTTCGAGTAACTCGGAAACGAATGACCAAGAACGAGGTGTTGCAAAAGAACGACTAGGACTCTTAGGATCAAAGTCATACAAGTCTTTCTTTGCAAATGTCAAATAACCTACAACATCTTCGTGGATGTCATTTGTTACTGCCCACTGAAACCAATCATCAAAATTAACTGATAGTTCCAAGTGTACAAATCTGTTTGCCAACGGAGCAGGCATTCTATAAGTAACGCCTTTGTCAGCTTCTCTGTTAC
>CEVG01051515.1_pt1 | contig 26058 bp, 7 predicted proteins | sample 356511 | NCBI WGS metagenome assembly CEVG01 (sample SAMEA2623426, study PRJEB7988) | marine metagenome | biome: marine biome (ENVO:00000447); feature: surface water layer (ENVO:00002042); material: "saline water (ENVO:00002010), including plankton (ENVO:xxxxxxxx)" | depth 5 m | reverse complement strand
AAATAATGCCTTTTACTAAGTTTACCAATCTAGATTTTGATCAGATAAAGACATCCATTAAGGATTATCTTCGTGCAAATTCAGACTTCACTGATTTTGATTTTGAAGGTTCTAATTTTTCCGTCTTAATCGATACGTTAGCATATAACACGTATATTACATCATTCAACTCTAACATGGTTGTTAATGAATCCTTCTTGGATTCAGCAACTCTTAGAGAGAATGTTGTTTCTTTGGCAAGAAATATTGGATATGTCCCTAGATCAAGAACCGCAGCAAAGGCAAATATTACTTTTACAGTTGATGTATCATCAGCAGCAACACAGTTAATATTAAAAGCAGGTCTTGTTTGTGTTGGAGCAGTTGATAATACACAATATACATTCTCAATCCCTGGAGATGTGAGTGCAAATGTTGTTAATAATCAAGCCACATTTACTAACTTAGATATTCATCAAGGAACATATCTAACAAAACAGTTTATAGTTGATACTTCTCAAGATCAAAGATTTATTTTAAATAATTCAAACATTGATACAGAAACACTCAATGTAAGAGTTGGAACTAGAGAGTTCAAGCAAGTAGATAATATTGTTACTGTCAACAAAGAGTCTGAAATTTATCTGTTACAAGAGGTAGCAGATGAAAAATACGAACTTCTGTTTGGTGATGGAATAATTGGTAAGAAGTTAGAGACAGGAACAGTAATTAATGTAAGTTATATTGTTACTGATGGAACATCTGGGAATGGTCCTTCACTGTTTTCATACGCTGGAACGACAACTGATAGTAATGGTATTTTAGTAACACCATCATCCTCTATTAGTGTAACAACTAATCAGTCTGCCACCGGAGGGGGCGACATTGAGAAGATAAGTTCAATTAAGTACTTTGCCCCTAGAGTATACTCCTCGCAATATAGAGCGGTTACTGCAAGGGACTATGAGGCAATTATACAACAAATATTCCCAAGTACCGAATCTGTTTCTGTTGTTGGGGGTGAAGAACTAGATCCACCGGAATTTGGAAAGGTTGTCATCAGTATTAAACCAAAAAATGGTTATGCAATATCTGATTTTGCAAAGAATCAGATATTAAATGATCTAAAGCAATATTCAGTATCTGGTATAAAACAAGAACTATCGGATCTTAAATTGTTATTTGTTGAAGTTGAAAGTGATGTATTCTACGACTCATCTAAAGTTGTTGATATATCATCAGTAAAAGCAAATATCACTTCTGCATTAACTAAACATGCAGCGAATGTTGATATGAACAAGTTTGGTGGAAGATTTAAATATAGTAAAGTCTTACAAATTATTGATAACGTTGATACTTCTATTACATCCAATATTACAAAAGTAAGGATGAGAAGAAACATGAATTGTATCACAAATACTTTTGCACAGTATGAAATTTGTTTTGGTAATAAATTCTTTAAGAAATTAGATGGTTCTAGTATTAAGAGTACCGGATTTAAAGTTGCCGGTGAGTCCGAAACTGTTTATTTCTTAGATGTTCCGAATGAAACTAATATTGGAATTCTGTCTATTGTTAAACCAACATTAGATCCAGATACTTTTGAAGTTGTTAAAAAATCAATCGGAACAGTTGATTATACGAAAGGAGAAATTATTATTAATACAATTAATATTATTTCAACTGATCTTCCAGATAATATTGTAGAGATTCAGGCAGTTCCAGATTCAAACGATGTTATTGGTCTAAAAGATTTGTATTTAATCTTTGATGTTTCAAAAAGCAATATAAATATGGTTAAGGACACGATTGCCTCTGGAGAGCAAATTTCTGGAGTCAATTTCCCAGTGAAATCAAGTTACTTAAACGGAAAAATAACAAGGTAATCGAGAGGAGATATGATCACTACTGGTTTTGATGCTAGGGTAAAAGTACAGCAAGTTATTGATAATCAATTACCAGAATTTCTTTTATCTGAGAATCCTAAAGCTGTAGATTTTTTAAAACAATATTATACCTCTCAGGAATTCAGAGGAGGTACAATTGATGTTGTCGAAAATTTAGATCAATATTTAAGTCTCAATAATTTAACACCAGATATTTTAAATGACCACTCTACCATTAGTGGTGACATTACTTCATCCGATACTACGATTAATGTAGACACTACTAATGGTTTTCCAAGGCAGTATGGTCTTTTCAAATTAAATGATGAGATTATTAGTTACACTGGTATAACAACTAATTCATTTACAGGATGTATTCGTGGATTTAGTGGAATTACTTCTTATAGGGATAATATAAATCCAGAGGAACTAGTATTTACATCATCTTCTTCTAGTTCTCATAGTAGTGGAACTCAAATTAAAAATTTAAGTAATTTATTTTTAAGAGAATTTTATCGCAAATTAAAATATTTACTTGCACCTGGATTTGAAGATGTTAGTTTTACAAGTGAATTAGATGTAAATAATTTTGTAAAACAGGCTAGAAATTTTTATCAAACCAAAGGAACAGAAGAATCGTTTAGAATTTTATTTGCTGTTCTTTATAATGAAATTCCAAAAGTTGTTAATCTTGAAGATTATCTCCTAAAACCATCATTTGCAGAATATATTAGAAGAAGAGTTCTAGTAACCGAAGTTATTTCGGGTGATCCAAATAAATTGGTTGGACAAATGATCAGTAACTTTACTGATACTGCAACTGGTCCAGTTTCTGAAGTAGAAATTTTAACTAGAAATAAAAAAACATTTTATAAGTTACAATTATTTTCTGGATATAATGAAAAAAGTTTAATCGAAGGAACTTTTAATATCACTCCTAATAGTTTAGTTTCTGACAGTGTTTCCATTGGTTCTTCAGTAATTACTGTTGATAGTACTATTGGATTTGATTCCTCTGGAACACTGACTATTGATAATACTAATATTGAGTATGAGAATAAGAGTGTTAATCAATTCTTTGGTTGTAGTGGTGTAACTAGTGCCATTGATCCAGGAGCATTAGTATATTCTAATACAGATACCATTTATGGGTATGAAGATGGTGATACAACAAAAAGAGTGGTTCTTAGAATTACTGGCGTTATGTCAGATATTGAGAATAAAGATACTTATAACTTACTATTCGAAAATGACCTAGTTTCAGTAAAAAATCTGGGTGAAAGTATTCGTAATAATAATGAAAATTATAAGCAGTTTGCATTTAATACTTGGATTTACAATACGAGAACCAGATATGAAATTGAAAGTTTTTCAAATAACACTGTAACATTATTTGAAACTCCAGATAAGTCAAGTTTAAAACTTGGTGATACTGTTGATATTCTTGATAGAAATGCAGAGAACATTGTACTTTCTAATGCAGAAGTTACTTCAATTGTTGATAATGAAGTTCAATTAAATCAAAGTCTTACCGTCGCTTCAAACAGAGATTTAAGTATTAGAAAAAGATTTGAATATGCAAATTCTACTGCAGTTCAATTAGAGTCTGATAAAATTTTATCAAATGTTCAAAATACATATAATGAAAAAGATGAGAGTATGTATGTTGCATCAAACTCTCTTCCAGATTATACAATAACTAAAGAAATTTCTGAAGTTTCAGTAGATATAACCCCATCAACAAATTTAGACTCTGTCTATCAAGGATTCGTTGCTACTAGTGGTAAATATTCTATTTTATCATTTGCTAATGATGTTCCTTTCATTACTGGAGATGAAGTAATATATTCGGGTAATGATGATCCTATTGTTGGATTAGTTTTTGGTAGAACTTATTATGTTGAAGTTATAAGAGATACCAACCCTGTTAGAACGAATAGAATTAGATTATTTAATGCAAGATCTTTTATTGGAACCGATCAAAGAGTAGAATTTCATAAGACATCTTTTAATGTTAATACTACACATTCTTTTACTCTTAGTGAACACTATGGTAAAAATTTAAAGGCAAAAACGTCTTTAGTAAAAATACCATTAGTACCAAACATTGAATCGGGAATAGACACTCCAACAAAACCAGGAACTGTTGGTGTAATGATCAATGGTGTTGAAATACAAAACTATAAATCAGATGATAGAGTTTACTATGGACCTCTTGATAATATTAAAGTTTTAAATGGTGGAACAGATTATGATGTACTAAATCCACCTCAAGTTGCAATTTCGAATCCTAGTGTTTCTACAGGAACTACTGCTAAAGCACAAACAGTTGTTAGAGGGTCTGTTAAAGAAATTATAGTTGACCCACAAAACTTTAGTATTAATAGAGTTTTATCAACAACATTAGAAGGTGGAAACGGAAAGGGCGCAGTTTTGGAATCTGTCGTTTCAAAACAATTTAGGGAAATCGATTTCAATGCATCTAGAGTTGGTGTGGCAGCAACTGGTGGTATCGATATTACAAATGATACATTAACCTTTGAGGAAAGACATAATCTTATTGATGGTCAAAAAATTGTTTACAGTTCAAATGGTAATCCAACACTTGGTATTGGATCATTTGATGGTTCTAATCTAAATCAAAATGAAAACTTAGTTAATGGTGGCATCTATTACCCACAAATCATTAATACACGTTCAGTATATCTCTATAGAAGTCTCGATGATTTTAATGCAGGTATTAACACCGTTGGTTTTACTACTGTTAATACTGGTGGTATTCATAAGTTTAGAACCTATGATCAACAAAATGTTGTTTCTGAAATTAAAGTACTTAATCCTGGTTCGGGATATGAGAATAGAAAATTAAGGGTTGAACCTACAGGAATTTCAACTATTACAAATGTTATTAAGTTTAATAATCATGGATTTAATGATGGTGATTTAATCAATTACACATTCCAAACTTCTGCAGTTTCTGGTCTTTCTAGTTCTACACAATATAGAATTCTAAAATTAAATGATTCCGAGTTCCAAGTAGCAGAGGCAGTTGGTGGGGCTAGAACAGATTTTAATAGAAAAAATTATGTAAGTTTTGGATCTACTTCTGGAGAAGGGTATCAAATATTTTCATATCCACCAATTGTAGTAAATGTTAATGCTGAATATGCTCCAGGTAGTAGTGGTGCTGCAAGTACAATTGTAGCAACTCCGTTAGTAAGAGGTGAAATTATAGATGTTTATGTTTATGATGAGGGAACTGATTATGGATCAAATATATTGAATTTCCATAGAAATCCAACAACTACAGTTAAAACTGGATTAGGTGCTCAATTAAAACCAATTATAAAGAGAGGTAAAATAATAGCAGTCGAAGTTCAAAATGGTGGTAAATTTTATGATGCAGCACCAGATTTAGAAGTTGTTGGTGATGGTGTTGGTGCAAAACTTAGAGCAGTTGTTTCTAATGGACGCCTTACAAATGTTATTATTATTAATTCTGGAACTGGATACTTAGAAATAAACACTTCAGTTAAAGCAAAACCACCTGGAAGAAATGTCGTATTAGAATCTAATGTAAGATATTTAAATGTTAATAATTTAGAAAGATTCTCCGATGAATTATTAGTATCTTATGATGATGATCTTTCATATGGTGTTGTTGGTTATTCTACTGATAGAGATGGAGTATCTTTTGTTGATGCTACAAGTGAAGAAGATCACTCAAAAGTAATTGGATGGGCAAATGATGGCAATCCAATTTATGGTCCTTATGGATTTTCTAATCCAGATGATAGTAGTTCAGCAACTAGACGTTTGCAGGTAGGATATACCAAGTCAGAAAATAACATTAAAAATAGACCTTCATTAGATACGTTTAATCTTGGATATTTTGTTGAAGATTATAAGTTTGATGATAGTGGCGATTTAGATATTCATAATGGAAGATACACCAAAACACCAGAATTTCCTAATGGCGTATACGCATATTTTGTTGGTGTTTCTACTAACGCATCTACTGGTAAATTAGATCCAGAATTCCCATATTTTATCGGTGATACTTACAGATCTAAAGTTGCAACTTTAACCTTAGATCAAAATTTTGATTTTAATAAATCATCACTGGTAAGAAATACTTTCCCATACAGAACAGCGAAAAAATATTCTGGTAGTGATTTCTTATTTGAATCAAATTCACCAATTAATCAAATAACCAAAATTGAATCTGTATCTAAAGGTTCCATTGATGGTTTTGTAATCGTAAATCCTGGGGAAGATTATAAGGTTGGAAACTCATTAATTTATAACAATGACAATACCGAAGGTGGCGGTGCAGAATCTGAAGTATCAAGAATTAAAGGTAAAGAAATTAATTCAATAGTTACTGAATATTTGGAATATGACAGTTCTATTGTAGTTAGAGAAGATTCGGAAAATCTTCGTGTACATACTTCATCAATACATCAATTATTTGATGGTGATACAATTCAAATTTCAGGTCTTTCCACTCATGTTAAGAATTTAACCGGAGAACATTCAATTGGAATCACATCAGTATTTTCTCGTTTGAGTGATACTGTTATCCAGAATACTGGAGTAACAACAGATATTTACGTCACAGAAATTCCATCCATCGTAAGTTCTGGATCATCAATTGGAATTGGAACAGAGACATTACGTGTTCTTAATGTTTTCAATGAAAACAATATTTTGAGGGTAAGGAGAGGACTAGTTGGTTTATCACACACTTTCTCAGATATTGTTGAATTTAAAAATGATTCATTTACAATTCCTATAAAAACCGATTCTCTTGATTCTAAGAAAAATACAAAAGTTTATTTCAATCCTTTCGAATCTTTTGGAGTTGGAATTCAAACTGGAGTAGAAGTTCCTCTTAACTATCATTTGGGAATAGAACCAAAAACAATATCAGTTCCATCACAGTCTATATTTGTACCAAATCACCCATTTAAAAATAATCAAGCTATTGAATTGAGAATTCCTGGTGGATTTAATGCACTACCAGTTAGAACAAATGCAAATGATACTGGTTTTAATATACCTGAAAATGGAACAAATCAAACATTTTATGTTATTAACAAGGGAAAAGATTTTATTGGACTGACAACAGAAGTTGGATTAACAACATCAACTAATGGTTTATTTCTTGTTTCAACAGATGCAAATACTCATAATAGTTTCGAATATTATTTTGAAACTCAGTTTAATGAAATAACTGCAGATGTTCAAAAAATAAAAACAAAGGTTTCAATATCAACAGTTCATGGATTATCGAGTGGTGATATTGTAGATCTCACAGTAAAACCAAATATCTCTGTTGGTATGGGAACAGATGATCCAATATCAATTAGATATGATTCTTCATATAATAAAATTTTAATAAATCCTGTTGGATTTTCATCATCTCAAGTCAATATTTCTAATGATTCTATTCAAATTAATTCTCATGGATTAAAAACTGGTGAAAAAATATTCTATAGTTCTACTGATGATAACGCATCTGGATTAACAACTGCTGGTTACTTTGTTTTACGTATAGATGATAATAACTTTAAATTATCCCAAACATATAATGATACGGTATCAGATCCACCAATAGTAGTAAGTATTGCCAGCACTGGTGGAGCATCTCAAGAAATTAGTTTACTTAATCCACAAATCAAAGTATCAAAAAATAATGATATTGTTTTTAATGTATCGGATACTTCTTTAGATGAATATCAGTTTAAATTTTTCTACGACAAAGGTCTAAATAACGAATTCGTATCTACGGGAACAACATCAACATTCTCTGTTGTAGAAACAATTCTAACTTCGGGTATTTCAACATCATATAAGATTACATATAATGATGATCTTCCAACAAAATTATACTACTCATTCCAAAAAAATGGTGTAACAATTGATCCTGATACAGATGTAGTTAATCATTCAGAAATTGTTTATGTTGATAGTGACTATAATGGATCATATAAGATATTTGGCATAGGAGCAACTACATTCCACATTTCACCAAATTCTGTACCAGAGAGACTTGATTATACTAAATCACAAACTGATGTATTAGAATATACAACAAATTCTTTATCAGCTTCTGGTCCCATCTCTAAGATTGATATTGTTTCTCCTGGATTCAATTATTCTAGATTACCATTCATTGCAGGTTTCTCGACTGGAACATCTACAAATGTTGGTTCTAATGCAATTATCAGACCTACAACAACATCGATTGGTAAGATAAACAATTTTAGAATCGTGAATGAAGGATTTGAATATGCATCAGATAAAACTCTTAGACCAGAAGCAAATATTTCAAAATTATTAACATTAACAGGAACCGATCAAATTGATTCTGTTACTATTTTGGATGGAGGTAGATTTTATCTTTCTCCACCACAGTTAGTTGTGGTGAATATGTATAATAGAGAGATTGTTGATCCATCTACCTATAGTTTAAATGCAGAATTTGTAGGGAATACAATTGTATCTGTTGAAGTTGTTTCACAACCAAAAGGACTGCAATCTGTGCAGCATAATATTTTTGCTGTTAATAATAGTAATGGTATACAAGTAGAAAGAATTACAGGTTATTCTAATGGTGTCGTAACTTTAGAATTGAGTACACCACCAATTGATGGGTTCTCAACTCCACCATTTGCTGTGGGAGATAAGATTTTTGTTGAGGGTTTACAAAAAGAATCTCAAACAGACAGTCTTGGTAACGTAACTTCTTCTGGTAGTGGATTTAATTCTGCAGATAATGGATATAATTATTTTACAGTTACTGAGTTTACTAATTCAAATCCAGCAGTATTAAGCTATGATATTGGTGAATTTACGGATGATGCTGGAGTTCGTAAAATAATTCAAACAGGATTTACTGCAGTAGTTAAAAAAGACAATTTACCATCATTTAAATTAAACACATCATCTGGACGTTTCTTCTTAGGAGAAAAACTGGCAGTAAAAAATAGTGAAGTTGATTTAACAACAACTGTTGTTGAGAAAAATTTAGTAAAAGTTGATGGTGATTATGATATTAAAATCAATGATGTTATTGAAGGTGTTATATCTGGAATAAAAGGAACTGTAGAATCTATAACTTCTTACAGTGGAAGATTCTCAGTAGATTATTCCAGTAAAAAGAGATATGGTTGGAAAGATGATATTGGTAAATTAAATGATAGTTTACAAGTACTACCAAATAATGATTACTTCCAGAATTTATCATATACTCTAAAGAGTACCAAAGAATTTAATACAATTCAGGAAAACGTTAGCAGACATGTTCATCCAACTGGAATGAAGAACTTTGCTGATATGCAAATTGAATCCGTTGCAAATGTTGGAATTGGAATTTCTGATTCTTTCATATCACCTACTTTAGATTTTATTGCTGAAAGAAGAGTTGATACAATTAATGCTTTTGATTTGGTTCAAGATTATGAAGCAACTAATAACAGCTCTAGATTCCTAATATTTAAGAATAAGAGACTTGCTGATTTTATTGAATGTAGAACCAATCGTGTTCTTCAGATAGATGATATTAGTAATAGATTCTCAAGTGCAGAATCTAATAGAGATCCATTCATTGAAACAATAGAATATCCAATTACAGATTTCTATTCAAAATTCTTAATTCAAGTAACAGATGAACTAAAACAAAGTACTCAAGTTAGTGAAGTTGTTGTTTTAAATGACTACAATAACACATATACACTTAATAAAGTAGATTTATTTACTGATGAAAAACTTGGTGATTTTAATGCAGATTTTGCAGCAAGTGGTGATCCAACTTTAAGATTTGATCCAGTTAATCCAAATGACTTCAGTTATAATTTAAAAGTTTATAGAGAATCATTTACACCAGCAAATGTTGGTTCTGGATTTACTGATGTAGGATTTGTAAGAATTGATGCTAGAACCAATGCTTTGGGACCTGCAAATGGTGGAGGACTTGTAGGATTTACTACAGATGTTTTTGAAGCATTATCTAATCAATTTGATACCACATATACATTTGCTCAGGTATTAAATACCGACACAAATGAAATGAACTATTTTGAAGTCGTTGGTCATTATGATGGTTCAAACACTCATATATCAGAATACTACTACGATACTGCAAATTTACAATCATTCTCTGGTCAAAACATTGGTACTTTTGGATTAAATGTTTCTGGTGGTGTTATAAGATTAACCTTTGAAAATGATGTAAATAGCAATCTTGTTGTAAAAACTAAAACTGTAGGTATTGGAACTACTGCTGCTGGAATAGGAACATATCGTTATCTTGTAGCTGGTCAAATTCCAGGTACGGAAAGAACTGCTAAGTTTGATTCACAATTTAAAATTACTAGTGGAATATCAACCGTATTTGAATTTGATAGCGTTGTTCAGTTTAGCCAAAAATCAATTATCAAAGTTGGTGTAGGTGAAACTGTTTCAGTTCATAATTTGATGGTAGTTGCTGATCAGACTAGAAGCAACATTCAACAATCCCCATTTGTAAATGTTGGAACAAATAATGGAATAGGAACATTCTCATCTGAAATGGATGGTACGAATGTTATTGTTAAATTCCACCCAGATGCTGAATTTGCATCTGATAGTATAACAATACAGTCTTATAATCAACATATTTACGCAGATGTTGATGAATTTAACATTCCAAGTGACTTTAATATTGGTACATTAGATGAAGGCATAACAAATGCCTTCTATGGATCGATCAATGTATTTGGTAGAGATAAGACTGATTTTGATCTGAATTATAAGAGAATTCCTATTTTTGAAAAGACTTTTAACCCAGCAAGCACAAATACATTAAACAGATCTACAGGTGTATTCACAATTAATGACCACTTCTTTGAAACAGGTGAAGAGTTAATCTACACCCCAACATCAACATTAATTGGAGTTACAGCAGCAGCAGTTGGAATCGGAACTACAATTACAAGTGGAACTATTGTAACTGGCGACATTGTTGAAGTTGGTTTCTCAACAATTACTGGTATTGGTGCATCAACAGGTTTGAGTATTGGAAGTTTAGTTTTTGGTGATGGTGTCCCAACAAATACAACAATAACAGGAATTCAAACATTTAATAGTTACTTTAGTGGAGATGTTATTGGAGCAGGTTCATCAGTAATCACTGGAATTGCTAATACCTCAATACTTACAGTTGGTGCTGGAATATTCTCTGGCGATAATACATCATTAGGTACTATCTTTGCTATTGGAATTAATTCTATAACAGCAGATCAAGTTATAGTTGGTGGTGATGATAGAACATATTTCGCTGATAACTCCAATTGGTCAGTAACTCTATCTAATGTATCGACCGCATCAACAACCAGAGAGGTCTTCACTACTGGTATTTCAACTGATATCATGCCCGAAAGAGTGTATGCAATTAGATTAACAAAAGATACTTTCAAATTAACTGGAACTGCTGGTGGTAGTGGAATTGGATTTACATTTACAGATATTGGATCTGGTAACCTCCATAAGTTGGAGATGAAGAAAAAACTTTCCAAATCATTAATTACAATTGATGGTGTAACACAATATCCATTGGCATATACTCCATTATCGTTCGATTTGGAAAATAACGGAGGAACAACTATTGGTGCCGCTGTTTCTTTCTTATCACTTTCTGGTATTTCTTCAATCAGACCAAGAGATATTCTCAAAATAGATGAAGAGTTCTTAGAAATTCAAAATGTAGGTTTAGGAACGACAAATACTGGACCAATTACTGGAGTAGGAACTTTCCCTGTAATTAATGTATCTAGAGGATTTGTTGGAACTGCTGCAACAGAACATCAAGATGGATCCGAAGCAAGAATTTATAAAGGTGCATTTAATATTGTTGGCAATAAAATTCACTTCACTCAAGCACCTGATGGTAAAGGAAACAATGATAGAGTTGATGCAAGTGCGCTATCTCTTCCAAAATCAACCTTTAATGGTAGAGTTTACTTAAGAAGAGATTACACTGGAAACAAAGTTTATGATGATATTTCCCTGAGTTTTAACGGAATTGGAAGAACTTTTAGTGTATATAACGAGGGTGAAAATACTTTAGGATTAGAAGCGGGAAGTAATTTAGTATTCATTAACGATATTTTCCAAACTCCAGATACTGCTAATAACACTGGTAATAACTATTCGTTCTCTGCAGATGAAAATACTGGTATTTCCAGTGTTACATTCACTGGAATCACCAGATCAGGATCTAGCGATATTATCATCTCTGAAGAAGATGTTAACCAGAATCAAATTCCAAGAGGTGGTGTTGTAATCTCTGTTGCATCTACTGGTGGACTCGGATATGCATTACCTGTTGGTGCTAAAGTAAAACCAACCATCGGTGCCGGAAAATCAATTTCTGGTTTACTTGGTGTTTCTACAACATCATCATCTTCTACAAATATTAGTACTTCTCGTTATAATGAAACGACAGGTATTCTTGAAATTACAACATCTACACCACATAATCTCTGTGGATCTGGTGGATTTGTATCTCTTCTAGGTTTAGAATTTTCTTGTGCTGCACCACATGCTGGTGTAACTACAACAATTTTCCCAGATGGAACTCAAGGATTTGAATATCCAGTTACTGGTATTACCTCTGCTAAGACTTTCGAAGTTAACGTTGGAACTAGCACGATTCCACATACATATGAAACTGGTGGAACTGTTCGTGAATACTATCCACAGTTAACGTTTGGTTCTGGTTATAGAGGAACAGTTGGTGTTGCAATTACAGATCTGGCATATGAACACAAATTTGTTAGTGCTGGAATTAATTCAATTACGGATGATACAAATACTGATCACACAGCAACAAACGCAAGATATACTTCACACTCAGGTGTTCTTGTTCTGACAATTCCAAATCATGGTTTAACCGTATCAAACACTGTTGGAATTGACACTGGTTCTCTCGTATTTACATGTTCTAAGGATAATTACAAAACTGAACATCCATATCCAAGATCAACTGATCCTGTTGCTGGTATTCAAACTGCTATTACTGCAGTCACTACAGATACAATTACAGTCAATATTGGACCTGGTGGTGGTGCAGGAACTGGAGCAAATATTACAGCAACTGTAGGTGCTGGTGGAACATTAGCATTTAACATTGTTAGTGGTGGTAGTGGATATGTTAATCCTATGGTATCGGTTGACAGTCCCGTATATGAAAATTTACCTGTAATTGGCGTTTCTAGATTAGGACTTGGTGCTACGACAGCAACTGGTATTGGTTTATCAATGACTCTTGAAATGGGTCCATCATCTGTTGGAATTGGAACATCATACTTTGAAGTTGCAAGATATCAAATTACAAATTCTGGTTATGCATATAGAAAAGGTGATGTGTTCAAACCTGTTGGTCTTGTTACTGCCGCTGGTTTATCACAACCAATTGAAGAGTTGTTCTTCACCGTTGAAGAAGTATTTAATGATTCATTTGGATCTTGGCAATTGGGTGAATTTGATTATATTGATAGCAATGCATCTAGACAAGATGGCATAAGAACTAGATTCCCACTATTCAGAAATAGTCAACTACTTAGTTTTGAAAAGAATAGTGCAGATGTAACATCATCTTTAATCGACTTTGATTCAGTGTTACTAATCTATGTTAATGGTGTTATGCAAGAACCTGGTGTATCATATACATTTGAAGGTGGAACAACATTCTCCTTTACTGAAGCACCAAAAGCATCAGACAAGGTTGATGTGTTCTTTTATAGAGGAACTCGTAACTCTGATAGTGTTGAGGTTAATATTAATGAAACCATTAAGCCAGGTGATGAAGTTAGAGTTTATAAAAACGATGCTCTAACGAATACAGTAACTCAAGACAGTAGAATTGTTGCTGATATTACTTCTGCAGATACAATTGAAACTGGAATTTATCTTGGTGATGGTATAAATGAGACCGATCATAAACCACTATCTTGGTCTAAGCAAAAACGTGATTTATTAATCGGAAGTATAGAACAAACTAAATCTAGAGATTCAATTGAGGGAATGGTATTCCCAACTGCTAAAGTCATAAAAGATTTTGATTCTAGTGATACTGAAATATTCTTAGATGATGCACAATTCTTTAATTATGAAGAAAATGAATCTACAATTGATATTGGAAGTGTATCAGGTCTCTTAATAAGTGGTAAACCATCACCTGTAGGTGCTTCCGTAACAGCAGTTGTATCTACTGGTGGTACAATTACATCTATCGATGTAATTGATGGTGGTAGTGGTTATACGGCAGGATCAACTGTTGCTATTAACATAGCACCACCAATTGGTGGAATTGGAACAGTATTTAAAACACAAGTTGCAGATAAAGTTGGAACAATAGGAATTGGATCTACAGCAATTAGTGGAATTGATACTTCATCAATTTCTATTGGTCATTTCTTGGACAAGGTTTATCAAGGATCTAATTTGATAATTGATGAAACATTCAATGTAATTGGAATAACTACATTGAACGGTGGTGAGATTGAACTTAATAAATCTGTAGGTAATTCAATTCAACTAACAAGGACCTTTGATTTTGGTTTATATCAAGATCAACAAAAAGCGGTAGCAAATACTGTGGTTTCTGCTGCAGGAACTATTGCTTCAATTACAATATCAAATGCTGGATCTGGTTACACAGCAACTGCTGCACCAGCAACATTAACAAGACTTCCTGATGTTACTGATGAATTAATTACTGGAATACAGTTTGTTTCTGGATACTCTGGAATTGTAACTGGTATTACAACAAGTGTTGGTATTGATGGTAATTCTTTAGCATTACGTCTAGATTTAGAATTTGATCAAGGAACAGATATTGATGCGCTTCAAGTTGGTTTCCCAATTATGGTTTCTAGAACTACTGTTGGAAATGGAGTTACATCAATTGATAATGGTGATAGTGCTGTTGTTGGAATTGGAACCACTGATGTAGATAACATTTACTATGTTCACGCATTTACGCGCCAAAATCTGACTGGAATTATTACTACGAATATCTTATCATCAACTAATCATGTTGCTATAGGAACTACATCTGGATCTAGAAGTAACCCTTGTGGATTCTTCTCATGGGGTAGATTGGCTGGATTTACTAGAGGAACTAATGCGGTAAGTATTGGAGTTTCTGGATTTACTGTTAATTCTGGATTAACAACATACCCAACGTTACAGCGAAGAGACTTTGGATTACGTGATAATGGATCTCTTAGAAAAGAATTGTAATTAACTTATAAATATAGAAAAAAGCTGATAATATGGCTGCGATTGTCACAGATCAATTTAGAATTTTGAATGCAAAGAACTTCGTGGATTCTGTTAGTAATCCCGATAATTCTTTTTACGTATTCTTGAGTTTACCAAATCCGAGTGCTGTCGGTTTTGGTAGATCTACTACTTGGGACAGTAATGTTCCAACACCCGTAGATAATTTAAATTATTTGAGTCACGTCAAAGACACTATGATTTTTGGTAAGAGAATTACCAAAAATGATATTAGACGTTTAGTTAGACGTGTTGATTGGAAGCAGGGAACTGTTTATGAAATGTATCGCCATGATTACAGTTTATCTAATCCATCACCACAAACGAACTCAACAAGACTCTATGATGCAAATTACTATGTAATGAATAGTGATTTTAGAGTTTACGTTTGTATTGACAATGGATCTTCTGAAGCAAATACAACCGGAAACTTTTCTCAAGATGAACCAACATTCGTTGATTTAGAACCATCAAGAGCAGGTGAAAGTGGAGATGGATATATCTGGAAATATTTGTTTACGGTTTCTCCATCTGACATTATTAAATTTGACTCAATTGAATATATTCCTGTTCCAAATGACTGGGAGAGTACAACAAACTCGCAAATCGTATCAGTAAGAGATAATGGTGATTCAACAATTAACGAGAATCAAATTAAAAAAATATATGTAGAAAAACAAGGATCTGGATATAACACAACTGATGCAGAGTTGGATATTCTGGGTGATGGTGAAGGTGGCAAGGTTGTTGTAAATGTTGTTGGTGGAAAAATTACTTCAGCAACTGTTTCTGCTGGGGGTAAAGGTTATTCTTACGGAAGAGTTGATCTTTCAACTATAAACTCTGGTGCTACTTCTTTTGCACATTTAATACCAATTATTCCTCCATCTAGAGGTCATGGTTTTGATGTTTATCAAGAATTAGGCACAGATAGAGTTTTAGTTTACGCTAGATTTGATGATTCCACAAAAGATTTTCCTCTCGATACTAGATTCTCTCAAATCGGAGTTATTAAAAATCCAACTAGAGTTGGATCTGCTTCTTCAGTATTCCAAGAAAGTCAATTCTCAAATCTTGGTGGATTTAAACTAACCTCTGTTTCCAATCCTGAAGATGCAACTCCAGGAAATCAACTATTCCAAACGATTACTGGTGTTGGAACAGCAACTGCTTATCTTGCTTCATATGATACCGAAACAAGAGTTTTAAAATACTTCCAAGATAGATCTTTGTATTTTAATGATGGTTCTTACGATCAAAAAGATTCCAAAGAAGTAGTTTCAGAAGCAACTAAAGTTTCATTTACAAATGATGGTGGAACTATTACTTCAAGTAATAATTTTAGTGGTGCAATAGACCAAGATTTTACTGGAATCACAACGGCGATTACTTCTTCCAAGAATGTCAATTTAGCAACTCAGTTTACGAATGGCATTTCTCTTGGTGAGATAAATAAAGGATCAGGGGAGATTATTTACATTGACAATCGCCCCCGTGTCTCTAGAAACCAAAGACAAAAAGAAGATATTAAAATTATACTGGAATTCTAAAAATGTCACAAAAAACAAACTTAAATGTTTCACCATATTATGACGATTTTGATCCTAATGATAATTTTTATAGGGTCCTTTTCAAACCAGGATTTCCAGTTCAGTCTAGAGAATTAACTTCTCTACAATCTATATTACAAAATCAAGTAAAATCTTTTGGAAATCATATTTTCAAAGATGGATCAATTGTAATTCCGGGAAATATTACATATAATCCAACATATTATGCAGTTAAAATTAATCCAACACATGTTGGACTTAGTGTTGGAATATATCTAGAGCAATTAGTTGGCAAAAAGATAAAAGGACAAACATCACAAATCACTGCTGTAGTTCAGAAAGTTCTTAAGAATACAGAATCTGAAACGGGTGATTATACTCTATACGTAAAATATATTACTGCAGACGCTAATTTTTCAGTATCCCAGTTTATGGATGCTGAAACTTTAATTGCATTAGATAATGTCACCTATGGAAACACAACAATTCCATCTGGAGATACTTTTGCAACCTTACTTAATTCTGAAGCAACCTTTACTTCATCTGCTGTTTCGATTTCAAGAGGTGTCTACTATATTAGAGGACATTTTGTAGATGTTGCTGCCGACACTATTGTCCTAGATCAATATTCTAATACACCATCGTATAGAGTTGGTCTGTCTGTATCTGAAACTATTGTTGATGCACAAGATGATAATTCTTTATATGATAATGCAAGAGGATTTTCAAACTATGCAGCACCTGGTGCCGATAGATTAAAAATTTCAACAAAACTTTCTAAGAAGAGAATAACTGATACGGAAGATAAAGATTTTATTGAAATTTTAAGAGTTTCTGGTGGTGTAGTTAAAAAAATTCAAGATACAAATACTTATTCAGAGATTAAAGAGTATATTGCTAAGAGAACTTTTGAAGAGTCTGGAAATTATGCAGTAGATTCATTTGAAGTTGATGTAGAAAATTCATTAAATGATAGATTGGGATCTGATGGAGTATTTTTCTCAAATCAAATAACAGAACAAGGAAGTGTACCAAGTGAAAATCTACTTGCAGTTAAAGTTTCACCTGGAAAAGCTTATGTTGGTGGATTTGATGTTGAAAAAACATCCACAACAATTCTTGATGTAGATAAACCAAGATCAACTAGAACTATTTCAAGTGCTTCCATTCCATTTGAAATGGGTAATAAAGTTCTTGTCAACAATGTTCACGGAACTCCTGCACTTGGGTTAGGTAATAATTTTAGTGTTGGTTTATATGATCGAAGATTAGACGGTGATATCGCAACAAATGGTACACGAATTGGTGACGCTAGAGTTTACTCTTTTGCATTAAATGATCCTACAGATGGAGCAGATAATGCAAACAAGTGGGATTTATATCTCTATGATATTCAAACTTATACCAGAATTAGATTTGGATCGAATACTTCATTAACAGATTGTCCAATTGGATCTCATATTAGAGGATTAAGCAGTGGTGCTACTGGATTCACTGTTTCTCAAAGCAATAATGGTACGACACAGTTTTTAACTGATACAAGTGGTATTTTTCAAATAGGAGAACAAGTTGTTATTAATGGTGGATCCGTTACTCGTACTATATCAAGAGCAAGAACATTTGGTGTAAATGATATCAAATCAATATATCAAAATGTAAATGGTGGATCTACTGAGACTGCTACAGGTAATGCTGGTTTATCTACAGCATTTGCAGCAGATACTATTTTAAATGAAAGTGTAATTCCTGGATTTAGTTCTTCCGATACAATTACAATTGACGCTACGGCAGGAATTGCTACTGTTACTGGTAGAAATGTAAAAGGAAAAATTCGTTCTGGTGATATTCTTTCTTATAATGTTGCTGGTAATGATTATCCGAGTTACCTAAGAGTTTCTGGAATATCTTCGACAGGAACAAGTATTGAAGTTGAATCTACAGAAGCTGTACAAGATGTTAATAATGGTAATGTAATTTCTGGAGATTATACTTTTAAATTAGCATCACCATCTATTAGTGGTGGTGATAGAGCACACTTGTATGCAAAATTAAATTCTGAGAATATTTCTAATGTATCTTTCAGCGGTTCAAATTTAGTTGTTGATAGACAAGTAAGTGGAAAATCAACAGATAATAACGGTGTAGTTAGTATTGATAGAACAGATATTGGAATTACTAGTTCTTTCTTTGAACCATATGCATTCGATAGATATGCTATTTTCTACTCTGATGGAACTGCTGCAAATTTAACAGCAGATCAAGTTGTAGTTGGTGGCAATTCCTTAGATGTTACGTTTAGTGGATTAATACCAAATCAAAATAACGTATTCATAAATGCTTCAGCTAAGAAAAACTCTATTACAAACAAACAAAAAAATTATATTAGAAGTGAGAAGAAAGAAATTTCTTTAACCGTTTCTGGTGTTACTACTTCAGTTTCTGGATTAACTGAAAATAATAATTATGGATTGCGTGTTGAAGATCACGAAATTTCACTTAACGTGCCCGATGTTGCTAATGTAATTGCAGTTTATGAATCTTTAGATAATGGTAGTGTAATTCTCGATAAATTAACATTCTCTGCAGGTTTAAATTTAAATACGTCGGCAATCCTTGGTGAAAAAATTATTGGACAGGGAAGTGGCGCAGTTGCACAACTAGTAACAAAAACTTCTTCTACAGAAGTAGAGTTTGTTTATTTAAACTCCAATCGTTTCTCACCATCAGAAACTGTACTATTTGAAGAGTCAAATATTAGATCTGCTATCAACTCTATAGTAAAAGGTAATTATATTAATAAAACTCAAGATTATACTTTAGATAAAGGGCAGAAAGAACAATATTATGATTATTCTAGAATCGTAAGGAAAAGAGATGCATTAATTCCATCAAAGAGATTAACAATCATTTATAATTGTTATAAAGTTCCTGCAAGTGATGTTGGAGATGTATTCAGTGTTAATAGTTATGATGATGAAAGATATACATCAGATATTCCACTGATTGGTCCTAATGTAAGATCAACGGATACTTTGGACTTTAGACCAAGAGTTGCAGAATTTACATCAACAACATCATCTCCATTCCGTTTTAGTGGAAGAGATTTTGGTTCTAACACATCTAGCCCAACTCTAGTTGTTTCTCCAAATGAAACATCAATTCTTGGATATTCATACTATCTACCAAGAATTGATAAAGTTGTTATAACCAAAAATGGTCAAATTACTTTAATTAAAGGTGTTTCTTCAACAAATCCAATTGAACCATCTTCAATAGATGATTCAATGGACTTGGCAACCATAGAACTTCCAGCATATCTCTATAATCCAGATGATGCAAAAGTATCGCTGGTCAATAATAGAAGATATACAATGCAAGATATTAGAGATATCGAGCAAAGATTGGAAAATGTTGAAGAACTAACATCACTTACTTTATTGGAACTTGATACAAAATCATTGCAAATTCAAGATGCTGATGGTTTGAGTAGATTTAAGTCTGGATTCTTTGTTGATAGTTTTAATAACACCAATTTTATTAATGTTGATAGTTCTGATGCAAATTCAACAGTTGATACTAAAAAATCAGAATTAAGATCAGATTTAACTTTCAACTCATTAAAATCACAAATTGTTCCTGCCGCAACTGAAAATATTGATTCTTTGGATTTCTCTTCTAATTTCACATTACTAGATCCAAATGTTAGAAAGACTGGAGATTTAGTAACTTTAAATTATTCTTCGGTATTGTGGAGTGATATACAACAAACTTTTGCAACTAAATCGCAAGAGATTAATCCATTTGGTGTTGAAAACTATAATGGAAATGTAAAACTAATTCCATCGGCAGACACATGGGCAAAAACATTAAACCCATCTGCTGGTGTTATTACAAGATCTCAAAGTAATTGGAATAATACTTATATTTCAAATCTTATAACCAGTTCTAATTTCAATAGGAGATTCAGATCTAGAAATATTGGATTTGAAGCATCTGCACTACAACCATCAACAAATCACTTCTCTTTCTTTGGTGGAAGTTCTAATATTGACACAATTCCAAAACTTCTTCAAGTTACTATGACAAGTGGATCTTTCCAAGCAGGAGAGACTGTGTATGCGTATGAGGATGGTACAAAGGTTGCTGCATTTAGATTAGCAAATGCAAATCATAAGTATGGTGGTTATTTAAATCCATCTGAGGTATTTACAAAAAATCCATACGCACCAACATTAGATATTGCAACGGTATATTCATCATCTTCGCCATTAATTAATATTGATATCCATTCTTTAGCAGATAGTTCAATTGGTAGATTTTATGGATATGTTTCTGAAGGCATGACTCTTGTTGGGGAAACCAGTGCTGGTCAAGCAACAGTTTCATCCCAGTCTCTTACAACTGATATTGTTGGTGATTTAATTGGATGTATGTTTATAAGAAATCCACTTTCAAATCCAGCACCATCAGTATCTTTCAGAACTAGAGAAACTACATTTAGATTATCAACTAGTAGCACTAATTCTAATGCTTCTGATGTTAAATTTACACAAGCAACTTTTGGTGCTAATGGAGTAATGAATTCGGATGTTTATCGTGAAAGTATTGTTGTTAGAAAATCACCAGCAGCATTACCATTAAATGCTCTTAGAAGAGATCCACTATCACAAACATTTAGATCCGATAATACTGGAGGATTTTTAACAAAAGTTGATTTATACTTTAAATCAAAAGATTCTACTGAAAAGGTATTTTTAGAAATCAGAGAAACTGACATTGGCGGAACACCAAAAGATAAATTAGTACAAGACTTTGCGCGTGTTTCCATACTTCCAAGCGACATAACCACTTCTACAGATGGATCTACTGCAACAGAAATTACTTTACCATCCCCACTTTATCTACAACCAAATAAACAGTACTCATTAACTTTATCTTGCCCAACATCTGAAGATTATGAAGTTTGGGTTGGTGAAACTAATCAACCAACCATTGAAACTCAAAATTATCCAAATGCTGATCAGGTTGTATATTCAAATCAATATACTGGTGGAAACTTATTTAAGCCACAAAATGGATCAGTTTGGGCACCAACTATTTCCGAAGATTTAAAATTCCGTTTATATAAGGCAGAATTTGTTTCAACAGTTGGTATTGCATATTTTAATAATCCATCAATTTCTATTGGTAGTACATTTGCATCTATTGATGCAAACCTTGAAACTTTGACTAATAACCCAATCAAAACCTTACCTAGAAAGTTAACGGTTGGTATGTCAACTTCGTATGCATTGAATGATATTCTAACCATAGGTGTTCAAGTTGCTGAGGGTTCCAACACTGGATTCATCGAATCTGTTGGTGGAAATATTAACACTATTGGTATTAACACTACTGGTATAGGTTATTCGAATGGAACTTACAATAACGTTCCACTATACACAATAAATGGTAATGGATCTGGTGCAACAGCAAATATTACCGTCACAAATAATAGTATTTCTAATGTTGCTTTAGCAGCAACAGGAAATGGATATAGAGTAGGTGATTTGGTTGGAGTTACTACAGCATCTGCTGGAGGAGTAGGTGAACGTGCAGAGATTGAAATTACGGCAGTTCCAAATATTGATACACTTTATTTGACTAATGTTAAAGGTGAAACTTTTGGAACAAGTCAAGATCTTTCATACTATAGTGGAAGTACTCTAGTTGCTATGGCAGGAACTGAAGTTAGAGGAACCCCAACAGTTCCCGATGATATCTTCTCTGGAAATGTAATCCATGTTACACATTATAATCATGGAATGCAATCTAATAATAATATTGTAAATATAAGCGGTGTTTCTCCAAATACAACGACCACCACTTTAGATGCAGCAATTATTTCAACAAATACAACTATTTCCGTTGCAAATACTTCAAACTTTGTTAATTTTGAAGGAACTGCAGTTAGTGGAACAAATCTAGGATATGTTCTTGTAAATGATGAGATTATTTCATACAGTCAGGTTAATGTTGGTTCTATAACCATTAATGCTCGTGGTGAAAATGAATCAACAGTTAGAAATCATGCAGTTGGTGATATTATTAGAAAATATGAACTTAATGGTATTTCTCTAACAAGAATTAATAATTCACACAATTTACCGACAGATCAATCAATTTCTTCAAGAAGAGATATTGATTCGTATCATATTCAAATTCAAAGACCAGGAACAAAAAATAGTGGTGCAAATTTACTGAATTTTGATGGTGAAGGTTCTTTTGGTGGAGATCTATGTAGAGCAACTCAAAATATTCAGTTTAATGAAGTGCTTCCATACTTTAATGTTATTAATCCAGAAGGAACAAGTGTATCATCAACATTAAGAACAGTTTCTGGAACAAGTGTTGGTGGAAATGAAAGTTCTTTCCAAGATTTAGGGTATGAAAGTGTTGCTTTGAACAGAGTTAATGAACTTTCATCACCAAGAATTGTTTGTTCTAGAGTAAATGAAACTGAGAGATTATCCACATTACCAAGAAGTAAATCCCTTACACTTGGTGTGAGAATGGAAACTACTAATAATAGTATATCACCAGTTATTGATTTGCGAGATGCAGCAACATTTGTATTTGGTAGAAATAGACTAAACAATCCTGTTTCTAATTATGAAAATGATCTCAGAATTCATTCTGTTTCTGAAGATCCACATGCTTCTGCATATCTTTCAAATACAGTTAACTTACAACAACCTGCAGAGTCGTTGAAAGTCATTCTTACTGCGTATAGAAATTCTTCTAGTGATTTTAGAGTTCTCTATAAATTAACTAGATCCGATTCCAGTGAAATTGATCAAACATATGAGTTATTCAATACTGATGGAACATCAGATGTACGTGTGAGAGCAAGTGAAGATGGTGAATATCTTGAGTATGAATTTACTGCAGATAATCTACCACAATTTACAGGATTTGCTATTAAGATTGTAATGTCTGGAACTAATGAAGCATATTCAACTAAATTCCGTGATCTGAGAGCAATTGCTCTGGTATAAATATGAAGCGCGTTGAAGGTACAAACCTATTTCGTGATGATTCTGGTGCTATTGTCAATTACGACACAAAAGAATATAACCAGTATATTAGAATGAAGAGTGAGCGTCAAAAACAAAAGGATGAAATCAGCGAATTAAAAAAAGATGTTCACGAAATCAAAAATCTACTTATGGAGTTAATCAATGCCCGATCATAACGAAATTTCTTTGGATTCAATGGCTAAAATGTTTGAGTTTGAAAAACAAGCAAGGCAGATTGATGAATGCAATGATATTAATGAACTAAAAAGTATGCTTAAGTCATCAATGAAGTTATTTCTGAAGCAACAGGAAGTTGTATCTAAACTCGGATTTGAAGGCGTATAAATATATTTTAGATCCTGAAAATTACCAATTGGTATGCCAGATATAAAAGTAAGAGTAGGTCAGCAAAATGCAATCAAGGTTGTTTCTTCAATTGCTGGAGAAACGTCGGGAACTCTTTCTGGTCTGAGTGATGTAAATGTAGGTGGTGGATTACAGAACGGAATGGTTCTTGTATATAACGCCACTACAAATAAATTTGATGCAACATTAGAATTAACACCAGGAACTACACAGAATTTAGATATTAATGGAGGTTCATTCTAATGGCTAGTATCATTAGAGTTAAAAGATCTACTGGTACTTCTGCGCCAAGTACTCTAAATTATGGTGAGTTAGCAATAACTATTGGAAATGGAACACATGGTAATAGGGGCGGAAGATTATTTGCTGGAGACAACTCTCAAAATCCACAATTAATCGGTGGACGCTACTATACCGACCTTTTAAGTATTGCACCTGGATTAGTTGCAGGGCAAGATAACCCAACAACACCAGCAAATGGTTTTGTTCCTGTTCTCCTCACAGAAAACAGTGGTAATCCTGGCGGAACTGGAGCGATTACTCGCTTACCAAGAGTTGATCAGTGGAGCGTAGATAATTTAACTTTAGATGGAAATACTCTTTCATCTAACGATACTGATGGTGATATAATTGTTAGAACAAATGGAACTGGTGAAGTTGTAATCCCAGATGATCAGTTCCTAACTTTCGGTGACAGCAAAGATGCTAAAATCGAATACGATGAGAATGGTACGGATTCTGTTCAGGTAACAGGTGCTCCGTGGGTTTATAATGTTAATGTATCATATAACCTACCATCTGGTAGTCAGTTTATAATTGATAACGTTGGTATTTCATCTAACGTTATTTCTACTAGAGCTGGTGGTGGAAATGAACTATACATCGATCCATATCCCGATGGATTAAGTAATGAGGGAACAGTAATTGTTAAAGGTGACCTTCAAGTTGATGGTACTACCACTACTGTTAATTCGAGTGCGGTTACTGTAAACGAATCTATTTTTAATCTAGGTGATGTAACTAGTGCTAGAACTGTCATGACGACAGTTAATTCTGGTGTTAGTACTGTTAGATTAGATTCTGTTGTTGGTATTAATACTGGAGATACCTTGAGTGTCACAGGTATTAGTGCTTCTGGTATTGCAACAGTTTCTGCTATTGATATTGCAAATAAGGTTGTTACTTTTGGTGGAACGGCAACTGCTGGTATTAATACAACCACACAGGTTACCGTAACACATGGATTTGATACTAATACCGATCGTGGTATTTCTTTTGATTACAATACTAGTAGTGGAACTAACAATAATAAAACCGGATTCTTTGGTTTAGATGATAGTTCTATTGCTGCAAGTTCGGCAGGTGCTCTAAACCATGGAACACATGCTGATGATAGTAGAAGATGGACTTATATTCCAGATGCGACTATTTCGAATAGCGTTGTATCTGGAACTAAAGGTTTCTTAGATGTTAAAGGTATCTATTATCAATCTGGTGATTTTGATATCAATGGTATTGTATATTTTGATAATCAAGGTCTACAAAGATCTACAAATCAACCAGGAGATGCTGATACAACAGTAACTTCGACCCAAATTCTTACTGCGGTTACTGAAATTGTTTTGACCTTGAGTGGTAATGCTAGTTTGACTGCTGGAGCACAAATTACCCAGCAAAATAATAGTGCAGCATACGGTATGGTGAAGACTACAACTTCCTCATCAAATAGTGTTACTCTAATTGGTGTTCAGGGAACTTTTGATACCACCAACGATATTGTTGCTGATGGAACTAGTGTTGCCGAAAACCCAACCAACGTTGCTACTACATATACTAGTAAACCAACTTGGACTACAACCATTGACGGAGGAACCTTCTAGAGATTATGAA
>CEVG01050785.1_pt1 | contig 26069 bp, 21 predicted proteins | sample 356511 | NCBI WGS metagenome assembly CEVG01 (sample SAMEA2623426, study PRJEB7988) | marine metagenome | biome: marine biome (ENVO:00000447); feature: surface water layer (ENVO:00002042); material: "saline water (ENVO:00002010), including plankton (ENVO:xxxxxxxx)" | depth 5 m | reverse complement strand
GGATGGACAGCGTCAAGGTACACAGTATTTGACACAGACAGCTTGCATCCAGATGAAGTAACTCGTCTCAAACGAGACATGAGTGAGACATCGTTTGCAAGGGAATACTTATGTGACTTCTCAGCCCAAGGCGATGACCAGTTAATTGCATTAGCAGATACCGAAGATGCAGCTAAACGTGTATACCAAGCAGATCATGTAAAGCTGTCACCAGTAGTGCTAGGTATCGACCCTGCAAGGTTTGGGGATGACAGATCTGTAGTGTTCCGTAGGCAAGGTAGGCAAGCATTTACGCCTGTTGTATATCGAGGTGTAGACAATATGGAACTAGCAGCAAGAGTAGCCAATCTGATAGAAGAACATAACCCAGATGCAGTGTTTTGTGATGCAGGTGCAGGTAGTGGTGTAATCGACAGACTAAGGCAGTTGTCATATGACGTAATCGAAATACCGTTTGGTGGCAAGGCAATGAAACCAGAGCAGTACATCAACCGTAGAAGTGAGATGTGGTGGTTAATGAAGCAATGGATAGAAGAAGGAGGTGCAATACCAAACGACATAGCCCTCAAGCAAGAGTTAGCAACACCGATATATTGGTACGACAACGTGGGTAGACGTGTATTGGAAAGCAAGGATCAGATAAAGAAAAGATTGCAAGGTGCAGGGTCACCAGATTTAGCTGATGCACTAGCACTAACCTTTGCCCTCCCAGTAGCCAAGAAAGTGCCGGAGGATATATACATTAAAAGACGTACAGAGTCCACACAGAAGAAGGATTATGACCCATACAAAGTGCTCTAACTTTATTCGTGTAGCAGATGGTCTAGATGTAGAACCATTGATTAAATTGCTTGATGCCAAACCTGAGTTATGGAAAGAAATAACGGCAAGGCAAACGTTTATGAACTCACCACACAAAGACACAGAGTCAATCTACGTTAGAGGACCATATGCAATGACTCACTACTACGTTATGTGGGATACAGGATCATACGACTATCCGTGTATGGAGTATTTAAAACCAGCATTAGTGCCATTGATGCAGCCAGTATTAAAAAAGCTTATGGTCGAAGACATGGGGCGTGTGCTTATAGTTAATCTCAAACCTAGTGGCCACATAATAAAACATAATGACCAAGGGAAATATGCAGATAAATACGCTCGGTTTCATTTAGTTGTCAAATCTAATCCACATTGTAGTCAAACTTGTGGTGATCAAAAGCAAAAGTTTGAGGTAGGTGAAGTTTGGTGGTTTAACCATAAGAAACTACATACTGCGGACAATGTTGGCACTACAGACAGAGTGCATATAATATTTGATTGTGTACCAAAAGATTTTTTATGACCAGTGTGACCGTAAGTCCTGATAGTACAGCTACTGTAAACGAAAGTAGAGTACCTAAAACAGAGATTAGACTCTGCACGCTAGATGAATTTAAGGTTGTAGCAGACCATTTGTTTCAAGAGCATTACGATGAAATTGCTCGTAACAAACAAGTGATGAAGCTAAAGCCTAATTGGCCTTTGTACGAAACAACTGCCCAATCAAACTCATTGTTTATTTATGTAGCGATGCAAGATAATGTTTGTATTGGTTATTCTATGAACTTTGTTAGCAATCATTTTCATTATGCTGACCTAATAGTTACACAGAATGACGTTTTGTTTGTCAAAAAAGAATTCAGAAGTGGCAGGTTAGGTTTACGTTTAATAAAAGCTACCGAAGAGCACGCAAAATCTATTGGATGCAAACTTATGTTATGGCACGCCAAAGAAGACACCGCACTAGTTTCATTGTTACCGAGACTAAAATACGGTGTACAAGAAATTATTTATTCTAAGGAGATTTAACTATGGTAGTTGCAGCCGTAACAATAGGTGCTATTAGCACTGGAGTTCAAGTGTACCAAGGTATACAACAACAAAAGCAACAAAGAAAACAGTTAGCAGCACAAGAAGCTGCAAATGCTAAAGCTGCTGCTGATCGTGAAAAGGCAATGGAATTAGAATCACAAGAATATAACAAAGCAAACAGAAAGAAACCTGATGTAGGTGGTATCGAAGGCGGTATAGCAGCAAGGCAAGGAGCAGGTGCTGGAGGTACATTGCTTACTGGACAACAAGGTGTAAATCCAGAAGAGCTACAACTAGGTAGCAATACATTATTAGGCGGTTAAACAATGAAAACCAAGCGTGCTGATCTCTTAACTCGGTGGGGTCACCTTAGATCTGAGAGGGCAACGTGGTGGTCGCATTGGCAAGAAATAACAACATATTTATTACCTAGAAATGGACGTTATTTTGAGCAAGACAGAAACAAAGGACATAGAAGGCATAATTCTATATACGACAACACTGGCACAAGAGCATTAAGAACACTTGGTGCTGGCATGATGGCAGGTGCGACATCCCCTGCAAGGCCTTGGTTCAGACTAGCTACTGCTGATCCAGATCTTAATAAGTTTCCACCTGTCAAATTATGGTTAGCTGGTGTTACTGAACGTATGCAATTAGTGTTTACTAAGTCCAATACATACCGAACATTGCATGGAATATATGAAGAACTAGGAGCATTTGGAACGGCAGGGTCAATTATTTTACCTGATGAAAAAAAAGCAATACATCATTACCCAATAACTTGTGGAGAATACGCAATTGCACAAGATTATCAAGGCAGAGTTAACACTTTGTACAGAGAATTTCAAAAAACAGTAGGAGAAGTAGTTAGAGAGTTTGGATATAACAAATGTTCAACGTCTGTTAAAAACTTGTACGACAGAGGTTCATTAGATCAGTGGATTACATTGATTCATGCAATAGAACCAAGAGATGATAGAGAAAGAGATTTTAGCAAGAAAGATAATGTAAATATGAGATACAAATCCTGTTATTTTGAACAAGGCGGTGATGGCGAAGATGTATTACGAGAAAGTGGATTTAATGATTTCCCTGTCGTTGTTCCTAGATGGGGAATATCTGGTGGTGATATTTATGGCAATTCACCGGGCATGGAATCGCTAGGTGACATTAAACAGTTACAACACGAGCAATTACGCAAGGCACAAGGCATTGATTACCAAACAAAGCCACCATTACAAGTACCTAGCTATTTAAAAAATAGAGATGTAGATAGTTTACCGGGTGGAGTTACGTTTATTGATGGACAACAAGGCAAGATTGAGACAGCATTTAACGTCAGTCTTAATTTACAGCACTTGTTAATGGACATACAAGACGTAAGACAACGCATTAACAGTAGTTTTTATGCTGATTTGTTTCTTATGTTGGCTAATGCTACTGATACAAGGATGACAGCAACAGAGGTAGCAGAACGTCACGAAGAAAAACTGCTTATGTTAGGTCCTGTATTAGAAAGATTGCACAATGAATTATTAGATCCATTGATTGATATTACATTTACACGCATGGTAGAAGGTGGATTAGTGCCACCAGCCCCAGAAGAATTACAAGGTATGGAACTAAGTGTTGAATTTGTGTCAATGTTGGCACAAGCACAACGTGCTATTGGTACAAATAGTGTAGATAGATATACAAATACAATGGGTGCTATTGCACAAATGAAGCCAGACGTACTTGATAAGTTTGATTCTGATGCATGGGCAGAAAGTTATGCTGATATGTTGGGCATTGATCCAGAGTTAATTGTGCCCGGTAAACAAGTTGCCATGATAAGACAGGCAAGAGCAGAGCAACAACAAGCAATGGCACAGGCAGAAGCACAACAACGTGCTGCTGACAACATAGCTAAAATGGGTAAGAATGATGCTGGCAATATGCAAGACATTATTAACCAATTTAGTGGTTACAATTCACCATCACCAATGGAGGTATAAATGGATTTAATTGATTTAAAAAAAGACTCACAGCCTATTGACAGCAATGAGATGTATGAAGAACCTATGTATAGCTACGGTTTGTGTATATCGTTAGGTAGAGAAGAGTTAGAAAAGTTAGGCATAGAAAAGTTACCAGAAGCTGGCAGCGAAATGATGATTAAAGCTATTACTTATGTAAAAACTGTTAGAGAAAGTAAAGAAAAGGATGGCGTTGAACAAAATGTAGAGCTACAAATATGTGCAATGGGTATAGAACCCTTTGACAAAAGCAAAGATCAAGCAGATGGATTGTATGGTGAAAAAGCAGCAACAGCACCACCCAAGGCAGAACCTGCTACTAAAACAACTACATACCTAGCGTAGGAGGTTATCATGGACCAATTGCCATACGATCAACAGTTTATAAAAGAATACGAAACCAAAATACAGAATGGTGAAAAAACTACAATAGGAGAAAAATATAAATACACAAAAGAAAGAAAAAAACAAAGAAATTACGAATTAGAAAAACTTTATCCAAGCATGGGAGGTAACTAAAAATGGGTAACAGAAAAAACATTGAGACAGTAGACAACATTAAGTTTGGTGATTTGTCAGCGGAAGCACGAATGAAATTAATGAAATTAAGAGAAAAAAAATTAAAAGAAGAAGAAGAAAAAAAATTAAGAAAACTATATAACAAATCAAATATGGGTAACAAATAATGAGTAGAGGTTTATGGGCTAACATACACGCAAAACGTAGAAGAATTGCAAGAGGATCAGGTGAACGTATGCGTAGTAAAGGTGATAAAGGTGCACCAACTGATGAAGCAATTAAAAATAGTCAAACAAGCAAAAAAGATAAAGCAAAAAAGTTATACCCTAAAATGGCGTAGGTGTGACCGTAACACAGTTATAACTCGATATATTAGAGCATGAGCGAATACAATCCACTCGATCTTAAAAGTCAACAGAAATCTAAAGACAACAAAAAGTCTGCGGAAAGAATTGACCGACAGAACGAGGAATCGGATATAAAGTGGCTCATGAGCAGCAAGAGGGGTCGCAGATTAGTCTGGAGACTTTTGGAACAAGCAGGTGTATTTCGATCATCGTTCAACACTAATGCAATGGCTATGTCTTTTGCAGAAGGTAACAGGAACTATGGTTTGCAACTCCTTAACTTAGTTCATACTCTTTGCCCAGAACTTTATCCGACCATGATCAAGGAGCAAAAAAATGTCAGAAATGCTGATGACGGAAGCCAACCAAACCAATGAAGGCAATACGCAGCAGCCAGTAGAAGGAGCTACAACAGAGCAAACCACTACTGACACACAGCAGCAAGCTGAAAGTGTACAAGAACAACAAGTTTCGGATGAAACCCCTGTTGAAAGTGAAACTAGCGAATCAGAAGTACCACAAGGTGCTCCTGAGACATACGAGTTCAATACTAAATTATCTGACGATTCTCTAGAACTCGACCCCGAAATAGTTACTACATTCGGTGAAGTCGCTAAAGAACTTGATCTGCCACAAGACGCTGCACAAAAAGTATTAGATAAAGTTGCCCCTGCTATGCAAGCAAGACAAGCCAAACTTATCGAAGATACTAAAATTGAATGGGCAAACCAATCACAATCAGATCAAGAATTTGGTGGTGAAAGTTTATCCGCAAATTTAGAAGTTGCAAAACAATCTCTCGATGCTTTTGGTACTGATGCTTTTAAGTCGCTGCTGCAAGAATCTGGCTTGGGCAATCATCCCGAAGTAATTCGGTTTATGTACCGAGCAGGTAAGGCAATAAGTGAAGACAGTTATGTTGGTAATTCTCAAGGTGCTAACCCTCGTGGTTCAAATATTCCAAAAGATTTTAACGGCATAGCTAACGCACTGTATTCTAATCAGCAAAACAAGTAAGGAGTTATTAAATGGCTACTCTCTCAACCTCAAATTTAACACTAGCGGATTGGGCAAAAAGATCTGACCCAGACGGTAGAGTTCCAATCGTTGCAGAATTACTATCACAAAGCAACGAAATACTAGATGATTGCGTGTTTAAAGAAGGTAATTTACCTACTGGAGAACGTGTAGTTATTAGAACTGGTTTACCCGGTGTTTACTGGAGAGCACTTAACCAAGGTATTCCATCAAGTAAGTCAACAACAGCACAAATTGACGAAGCTTGCGGAATCCTAGAAGCTCGTTCTGAAGTAGACAAAGACTTGGCAATGTTAAATGGTAACACTGCACAGTTCCGTTTATCTGAAGACACTGCGTTCTTGGAAGCAATGAACCAGACTCAAGCAGAAACAATGTTCTACGGTAACCCCGGAACAGATCCTAAGAAGTTTCTAGGATTAGCACCAAGATATGGTGACTTATCTGCTGACAACGCAGTAAACATTCTTAATGCAGGTGGATCAGGTTCTGATAACGCTTCTGTATATCTAGTTGTTTGGGGTGATAACACTGTATATTGTCCTTTCCCTAAAGGATCTAAAGCAGGTTTAACTCATGAAGATCTAGGCGAGCAAACTGTTTACAACAGTGACGGTACAAGACTACAAGCTTTTGCTACTCGTTACCAATGGAAGAATGGTTTGGTTGTTAAAGATTGGAGATACGTTGTTCGTATTTGTAACATTGACATTTCTGACCTTTTAGCAGGTTCTGGTACACAAGCTTCAAGTGCATCTACTGCTCTTATCAAGCTTATGGCTAGAGCATTGTATAGAATTCCAAACATGGCAATGGGAAGAGCAGCATTCTATATGAATAGAACTGTTCACTCAGGATTATCTATAGCAGCACTTGACAAATCACAATCTGTATTAGCCATCCAAGAAGGTTTAACACAGTTTGGATCAGCACAAAGCTATCTATCATTCCTTGGAGTACCTCTAAGAAGAGTAGATGCATTGCTCAACACTGAGTCTGCGGTAAGTTAACTTTTTTATTAACATAGGAGATCTAAAATGATTACAGACACACTGCTCCGAGTGAGCGAAGATCAAGCAGTTACTTCTTCTGCATACTCTACTAACACTATTGATTTAGGAACAGCTAGAGATGTTGGTGAAGGTACAGCTTTGTACATGAACTTTGCATTAACCGAAGCATTTGCTAACGGTACAAGCATTACTTTCGAAGTAGTTACTAGTGCTAACGCTAACTTGTCTAGTCACGATGTTATTGGTAGTAGTGCAACTATTGCAACAGCAGCACTTACATTAGGCAAAAACATTGTTGTACGCATCAATCCAGACATTGCTGGTAAGGGTAAAAGATACCTTGGTGCAAGATATGTTGTAGCTGGTACTATGAACGCAGGTAAAGTTACTGCTGACGTAGTAGAAACAATCGGTGATGGACAGAAGTACTATGCTTCTGGCTTTACCGTAGCTTAATAAGGAGAATCTATGCCTATTTACAGAGCTAAAGTCAAGTGTTTCGTTGGTCAATCCATGCGAGAAGCTGATGAAGAGTTTGAATATAACGGAGAGTTTAATAGTAATATTGAATTAGTTGGTGGAACTGAACCTGATCTACCTGTGGCGTCAAACACAGCCGTACCGTCAGAGGATGTTCAGCCAACTACTCAATCAATTGATTATGAATCAATGACTAAAGCAGAACTTGAAGTGTATGGTCGGACTATTGGTATTGAACTAGATAGACGACAAACTAAAGAAACTCTTATTAATCAACTTGAAACAGCAAGTAAGTAGGCATTGTTTTCTTATTTTTCTTACTGGGGGCTAGTAATAATATTGCTAACCTCCTCTTTTTTTAGGAGATGACATGGCAACTGAAGTAGACATTTGCAACCTTGCCTTGGCACATTTAGGCGATGATGCAACAATAGCTTCGTTATCCCCACCAGAGGGGTCAGCACAGGCAGAAAAAGCTGCACGTTTTTATCCAATTGCAAGAGATACCATGTTAGAAATGCACACATGGAATTTCGCATCTAAACGTGGAAATCTTGCTTTGTCTACAAACACACTTGATCAATGGGATTATGCATATGTAGCACCTGCTGACATGATGTCTCCTGTCGCAATAATATCTCCTTCAGCACAAAATGATTACGCTACAAGAATGTCTGCTGGTGATACTCCCGGAGGTATAACGAGTAATTATGCACCAACAATTGTAGCTGGCCAATATTCACCACAACAATTTGCAGTAGAAGGATCATATATTTATACAAACCAAGAAAATGCAATGTTAAGATATCAGGCTAAAATTACTGACCCATCAGAATTTAGTTCGTTATTTGTTATTACATTAGCTTGGCATTTAGCATCAATGCTTGCAGGTCCAATAATAAAAGGTGATCAAGGTATGGCAGAAGCAAAACGATGCACACAAATGATGACAGGATATTTAACAACTGCTAAACAGCAAGATAATTTACACAGAGATATTACTGTTGAACATATAGTTCCTTGGACATCTGGGAGGTAATTAATGCCTGTTACACGCACGTTTTCAAGAGCATTTGGTGGTGGAGAAATATCACCAGAAATGTTTGGTCGTATTGATGATAAAAAATATCAAACTGGTGCTGCAACAATGCGTAATTTTATTGCAAAACCACAAGGACCTGCTGAAAATAGACCCGGTTTTGCATATGTAGCAGAAGTAAAAAATAGTACTCAATCTGTAAGATTATTGTCTTTTACTTTTTCTACAGTACAAACTATGGTTATAGAATTTGGTAATGAATATTTTAGATTTCATACACAAGGTCAACCGTTATTATATTCTGATGGATCTGCGTGGAATAGTGGTACAAATTATGCTATTGGCGATATAGCAAAACAAGGTGGTGTTAATTATTACGCTAAAACAGCACATTCAAATAGCCAACCACCAAACGCAACTAATTGGTATCCATTGCCAACAAGTCCTAATATTTATGAAGTACCTCATCCATATCAAGAAGCAGAATTGTTTGATGTGCATTATGTACAATCTGCTGATGTTATGACGTTAGTTCATCCTAATCATGCACCTAGAGAATTAAGAAGATTAAGTGCAACAAAATGGGAACTTAGAACAATTAACTTTGCAAGTCCATTGGCATCACCTACAGGAGTTAGTGTTGCTGCATACATACCATCATCTAGTAGCACAAACAGTGATACTTACGAAACACATGAATATGTAGTGACAGCAATAGCAAGTAATTTAGTTGATGAAAGTTCTCAATCAAGTTCCGGGTCTGTACAAAATAATATTTATGTAACAGGAGCTAAAAATACAATTACATGGAATGCTGTTAGTGGAGCATCAAAATACAGAGTATATAAAGAACAAGCTGGACTATATGGATTTATTGGTGAAGTGACAGGAACAACAATTGTTGACGCAAATATAGGTCCTGATTTTTCTAGGACTCCACCTATATATGAAAACGAGTTTCAAACAACTAATAATTTTCCGGGAGCAGTTTCTTATTTTGAACAACGTAGAGTGTTTGCTGGTACTAATAATGAACCGCAAAGCATATTGATGACTAAATCTGGCACTGAAAGTAATATGTCATTTGGCCGTCCTATTAGAGATGATGACCGGATTAAATTTAAAGTTGCTGCTCGTGAAGCAAATACAATACGACACATAGTTCCATTAACACAATTACTATTGCTTACTGGGTCAGCAGAATGGAGAGTATCATCTATTAACAGTGACGCTATAACACCTACATCTATATCAGTAAAACCACAATCTTATGTTGGTGCAAATAATGCACAACCTGTAATAGTAAATAACAGCATGGTATATGCAGCTGCTCGTGGCGGTCACGTTAGAGAATTAGGTTATAACTGGCAAGCAAACGGATTTATAACAGGTGATTTATCTCTTCGTGCTCCACATTTGTTTGACAATTTAACAATAACAGATATGGCATTGGCTAAAGCTCCTATACCTATTGTTTGGTTTATAAGTAGTAATGGTAAATTATTAGGTTTTACATACGTCCCGGAACAAACTATTGGTGCATGGCATCAACACGATACAGATGGCACATTTGAAAGTGTTGCAACTGTATCTGAAGGAAATGATGATGTATTGTATTGCGTTGTAAAAAGAACTATTAATGGTGCAACTAAAAAATATGTAGAAAGATTAGGTACAAGATTGTTTGATAATGCACGAGATTGTTTCTTTGTTGATTGTGGTGCAACATATAATGGCACAAATACAGATACAAACCGCACAGTAACTATATCTGGTGGTACAAATTATACAAGAGGAGAAAGCGTTACAATAACAGCAAACTACAATTTATTTAATGCACCTCCTAGCCTTGATGATGTAGGTGATGCAATTGTTTTATTAAGCGGATCTAATTATTATCGTTGTAATATAACTGCTACATCAAGTGCAACAGTTGCAACAGTAAAGTTAGATGTAGATTTACCTGCAAATTTACGGAATACAGGAATTACAACATACGAAGTAGCACGAAATGTTATTTCTGGGTTAAACCATTTAGAAGGCAAAACAGTAAGTATATTGGCAGATGCTGCGGTACATCCACAAAAAGTAGTGTCTGGTGGCTCTATTACATTAGACCGTGCATCTAGCGTTGTTCATGTAGGTTTAGAATATCAAAGTGATTTGCAAACATTACCGCTAGCTTTACAGGTAGAAGCTTTTGGACAAGGCCGTGTAAAAAATTTAAATCATGTATGGCTAAGAGTTTTAGAATCATCTGGTATTTTTGCTGGTCCTAGTGCAGATAAACTTATAGAAGCAAAACAACGTACAACAGAACCATATGGAGCACCACCAAGGTTAAAAACAGAAGATATAAAAATTATGTTAACTCCTACATGGCAAGATACTGGGCAATTATTTGTACGCCAAACTGATCCATTACCATTAACAGTTGTAGGTCTTACTTTAGAAGTAGCTATTGGTGGATAGTGTGACCGTAAACAGATAAAGTGTATGTATATTATAAAAATAAAGAGGTGTTGAACTTATGACATCATGGTCGGCAATGAATAAATTCCAGAAGTTTGGAGTAGTAAGCGAAGGTTTTGGATTAGTAGGTGGATTAATAGGAAATATTTTTGCTGCGGATGAAAAAAAATATAAATTACGAAGTCAGGCATTAGAATTTGAACATCGCAGTACAATGGCAAGATTAAATGCCAAAGCTTTAGATAGGCAATCTCAACACGTTAAAAAACAATACGATAAACAAATGATGATTAAAAGTATGCAATATGGTCAAGCATTTGGAAAAGACACGGCAAGTTTTGCTGCAAGAGGTGGTGCTATAGGTTATGGAAGTACAAGAGATGTGCAAGTTAGTAAAGAAGTAATGAAAGAAATAGACTTGTTAACTATGAATGTAAACAAAGTAAAAGCAGCAGGTAATATAAAAATGCAAGGTGTAGATCAATCTATTAATGCTGAATTGTATGGAGTCAGTGCAGGTAATATGTTTGCCAGTGCAAATATGGTTAGTCCGTGGATGAATATGAGCAGTACGTTAATGACAGGTGCAGGTTCTTTAGCAAGTAAATTTGCATAACTATGGCAATAGTACCAACAGAACAATTACAAACTAATGCACCACCAACTATTAGTGGCGGTAGCGTTACACCTATGAAAGGTGGTGTTGCTGATGACATATTAACTATGAGTGCTGCCCAACGTAAAATGGGTAATGACGTTTTTCAGATAGGAGAACAAATACAACGAGAAAGAGATGATGCTGTTGTAAATGAAAAATTTACAGAATTTTCTTCTTTTGCTAATGAAAAATCAACAGAATACCAACAATTAGAAGGATTAGACGCAGTAAAAAAAACAGGTGATGACACAGATGGTAGCGGTATAACAACTACATATGACGATTACACTTCACAAATAAATGCATACGGCAATTCTATATTAGATAGTTTAGAAAACGAAGATCAAAAAAGAATATTTAAAGCAAAATTTCAAGCTCAAATGGGTATAGTCACAAACAACATGACTACTCATTCTATAACTCAATTAGCTAAATATAATAAAAATGAAAGAATTAAAGGCATAGATAATCTTATTGAAACTACAGCTTTAAGTTATAAAGATTTTTTAGACAATGCTGGATCTTTTGTTATTGGTGAAACTTCATTAGAAGTTAAATTTGAAGAACATAGAATTAAAAGTGGGTGGGGTGTAAACAGTAGTCAATACCATGATTTTAGAAATGAGAAACTTGCTCTTTTAAATGAACACGTTTTAGAAGCTATGCAAGCTGATAAAAAATATAAAGAAGCAATGATTTATATAAGCCGAGCTAGAGAAAAGAATCAGATGAATAACAAACAATACAATGAATATAAGAAAACTATAGAAGAAGGTTACATAGCACAGACAGGTAAAGAAATTGCTATTGATTTATTTAATTTAGATGAAAATTCTAATAGCGGTGAAGATAAAGCTAGTTTAAATTCAATTATGGTACTAAGTAGTACTCGTACATTAGATGACGGCAACGGATATGCAGTAGCTGGTGGTTTTAGTGCTGGTGACGGAATCGATGTTGTTAATGCGGAAGAAGGAGATTTAAGAGAAAATTATCTGACACTTAAAAATCAATCTAAATTTTTTAAAGAAGGTAGCACAGTTTCATTACCTCCAGAACATAACACTATGTATTTGTTTGTAATGTCAAAAATTGGTGTTGATGATGCGGATAATGTATTTACAAAAGCAAAATCTTTAGCTGGTGGTAAAGATGCAACAAATGAAGATATTATTGCAAATGTAATTAAGTTAACCAATGAAAAAGTCGCTGCTAAATTTGGAGCAGCAGAAGGCAATAATTACACACAATTAATTGCAAATGATCTGGTTACATTACAAGGGCAAATAGATTACACATGGAAAGATAGTGATGAAGAAACAGCACAGGGTGAAGTTAGGTTTGATGATTACGGTATACCTTTAAAAACTGATTTATATAAAATTGCAGAAGCAAATATAAAAGACAAAGATTTACTAAAAAAAGTAAAAGAAAATATAGATGCAATGCATTCTGAAAAAACAGAAAATGCAGAGGAAGATTACAATGCTAAAAAAGAAGCATTATTTGAAAAAGCATTTTCTAAACCTAATGGCCATTTAGAAATAAACGAAAAGGATAAAGCATTTTTAAATAAAGAAGATAGAAAAAACTTAGAAGCTGGTTTTGCAGAAGAAGATGATTATTTATTGTTAATAGAACTTATAGATAATCCAAGTCTTTTATTTATAGGTGATGCAAAAAATCCCGGTTTCGAACAATACAGACATAGGTTAACTAATAGAACTTTTACAATGATGTATGGACAAATTAAACAAGGTAAACTAGGCGGTAGTGGCAGTAATAGTGGAAGTGGATCTACTTCTGTAGATATGGATGTATTTAAACAAAAATTGCAAGAATATGGATATACAAAAATATATAATAAAAAAAGTAAAGAAGCACAACTTGATTACATACAAATAGCAAATGCATGGAAAGATCAAGTAGAAGACGCTAAGAAAAATGGAGTTCAGTTAGACAGGCAAAAGAAAGAACAAATTTTAGAAAGTATATTGGCAAATAAAGTACAACTAAGTGGTGGTATATCTTTTGGAACAGGATATGGCAAGGAGTATGTTGTAGCTGCTGTTGATCCTGATCAACTAAGTAAGACATATAGTTTAGTTATAAATCCAACAAATGGATTAAAGACAAAAGTATTTCACAGCAAAATACCAAAAGAAGTTCGTGATCATATGCTTGCAGGTTACGAAATGAATGGTATGAGATTAAGTTATCAAGAAATGGCAGAAAGATGGATAGAATTTGGCAAGCCTAGAACAGTAATAGATTTAAAGCACGCATATAACCAATCTAAAGGACTTTACGGAAAGGTAGATAAATTATGACAGATTCATTTAACGTATTTGATGAAATTCTTAAAAACAACAACAATATAGTTGGTAATGTCCCAAAATCAGACAATGATTTTAATGTGTTTGATCAAATATTAAAAGACGAAGAAGAAGAAAGAAGAAATATAATACGAGCCAATATGCGTCTTGTTATGGAAAAAGATCCTGACAAGGTCGGCAAGGCACAACAAATGGCATTAGATTTAGAATTACCAGAAGGCGTTGCATTAGATAGTGATGCTGCAATTAATGCATTAATAAAAAAACAACAAATAAAACGTGCTAGAGCCTACGAAAGATCATTATATGATCCTGTTTTAAGAAAACAATTAACAGATAAAAATTTTGCTGCAATTGCACATGACAATGTAGAAAATTTAAACGCAATATCATATGTATTTAATGGTATAAAAAATTTACCAGAAAACGTATCGCAAGGTTTTGAAAAAGGTAGGTTACAAACAAGGATAGGAAAAATTGGTAATTTAAAAAAATCTGGCAAAGGCAATGAAGCATTAGATTTAGAACTGGCAAAACTTAATGAAAGAGTTGAACAGTTACAAAGCGATGGATCTGGGTTTTGGGAAGAAGCGTCAACAGTTGTTGGACAAATGTCTAAGACAGTAAAGACAGGATTAGAAGGTGGTTCTGCTGGTGCTGCAATAGGATTTGGATTAGGTTCAGTTACAGGACCGGGTTCTATATTTACTGCTAAAGGTGGGTTTGTTGTTGGCTTTATGACAACAATGGCTTTAGAAAGTTACAAGATAGAAGCAGGTCATTCGTATTTAGAAATGATTGAAGAAGGTATAGATGAAGAAACATCAAAACATATATCTACAGGTGTTGGCTTAGTAAATGCAGCACTAGAATTTGGTGGTGCAGGTGTAGTATTTAAACCATTAATAAAAAAATATTTAGCAAAAGAAGTAACAAAAAAATTAGTTAAAGAATTAGCAAAACCAACAATGCGTAAAGCATTTATAGATTTTAGTAAAAACGCAGTAATAGGTAGCACATTAGAATCATTAACTGAAACAGGTCAGGAATTTAGTAATGTTATAGGTCGTGATTTGGCCGTGCAACTAGGAGACTATCCTGATTTAGAAGTTAAGTTAAATTCAAGAGAAGGTCGTGCTGAGATAGCTGACAGGTTGGTTACAACTTTTATTAAAAGTATGCAAGCAATGTCAATACTAGGATTAGTACCTGCTGGTGGTAATTTTGTAATAGATGCACGAAGAGCACAACAAGCAAATAAAGATACTGCTTTTTTAGAAAAAGTTTATGGAATGTCTGTAGAAGACAAAACTAGAAAAAGAAATCCAAAACAATACAGATCACTTATTAATAATCTTGCTGTCGAAAATGGTGTAGAAAATTTGTATATAGAAGCTGATGTATTAAATCAGGCATTAAAAGATTCTGGTATAACTATCGAAGATTTAGAAGTAGCTTCTCCTGAGATTGCACGCAAACTACAAGAAATAAATGAAGGTGGAGGTGTAGGTACTGTTGAGATGCAAACTGGTGAATATTTTTCTCAATTAGTTGGAACACAAGTTGGCGATGTAATAAAACCTCATGTACGCAAAACTGAAAAGGGTATGAGCACAGTTGAGTATGCACAGTTTTTAAAAGATCGACCTGCGTTAGAGCAAGAAATGATGGATGCAATAACAGTAGATAGTCAAGCTGTACAAGACTTTGACCTTGATGCTGCTGATGTTAAAAAAGCTATTGCTGACCAATTAAGAAATGCTGGGTTGAAATATACAAAAAATAATATTTCTGATTTATCTACATTTGCTCGTGATTTTATTGTTACTCAAGCAAGAGAACTAGGTATGTCACCTAGTGAATTTTTTAGCCAGTTTTATTACAACATTAAAAACGAACAACAAGTTAATAGAAATGTAGAAGCTTCTACTTTAAACCAATTGTTTACACCTGATGGCCAAGTAAAAACTGATAGTCAAACCTTTACTGAATTTTTTAAAAATTCTAAATTAATTGAAAAAGATGGCACACCACAAATAATTTATCATGGTACTTCTGATAGTTTAAAAGGTTTTGATCCTAATAACCCTACAAAAAAGGATGATGGCTGGGCAGGTTCTGGAGTATATGCAGTTAGAGGAAAAGATGCACAAAATTTTGCAGACACATATGAACAAAAAAATAAAGGTGTAAACGCAACAACTAGTTTGCCTTTGTATGCAAAACTAGAAAATCCTTACATTGCAACAGCAGCAGAAAAAAACCAGATAAGAGAAGGAGGTAAAGCAGCTTCTGAAGCTTTTAGAAATAAATTAATAGAAGATGGGCATGACGGTATAATTTTACCTTTAGATAATTTAAATCAAGAAGTAATTATATTTGATTCTAATAATGTAAAAACTACAAATAGAAGTGGTACATGGGAAAAAGAAACGCAAGAATTATTAGATGATATAGAAGAAGGAGAAGTATTTGAACAACGTGCAAAGCCACAAGAACAAGGCAAACCTGTACCTGATAATGTTAGACAAACAAATAAATTAGAAAATAGTTTTGATTTTGCTAAAAGTAAACCTTTTCCAACTAATAGACAATTTAAAATTGAGTTGCAAGAAAGAGTAAAACAAGCTGCGAAAGAAGCAGGTGTTGATGTTAATGATGCGTCAATAGAAACAGAAAAATATTTAGTAGAAACAGTTATTGCTGATGCTAGATATGCATTAATAGAAAACAGTAATGCAGTTGGTTGGTACAACGAAAAAGTAACTAAAGCAAAAAGAATATTAGCCCTTATACATCCTGAGTTAACCACAGACCCAGTAGCTAATTTTGCCTTTACTTGGTCGTTAGCTAATACTTCTAACATGATTAAAGTAGATAAAAACTTTGAGCTAGCAGAAAAAGCATATAGGCATTATAAAAAAACTGGCAAGTTTCCTACAAATATAGGTATTGGAAAAGCGTCTGATGCTATTAATAACAACTTTAAATTATTTAACAGATTAATAAGAGAAAAACCTTTTGAAGAGCTAGAACAGTTTATGCAAACTCAACACACAGTAAAAGAAGTTAAAGCATATACAAACAGTAGTGTATCTGGTGAGAATTTATCTGAAATTGTATATGGTGCTGCGGTAATGGGGCCAAAAATTGGTAATGGATTTTATGCAAATTTAAAAGGGTTTTTTGAACAACTTACTATGGATAGATGGTTAATACGTTCATGGGGTCGTTTAACCGGGACATTAGTTTTAGATCAACGCAAGCAAGCAAATATGAAACGTGACCAGTTAAAACCATTATTAAAAGCATTAACTTCTAAACAAAAGAAAAAATTACAAGATCTTATTGGTGTCAAAATTAGAATGACAAATTTAGATGAAGTTGCTGTTGCTATAGACAATGCAAGTACTGATAAACCAAATCGAAAAATAATGAATGAAATTGCAACTATAAAAGATCAACCAGAGTTAGAACAAACAATAATAGATATATTAGGTAAACCAAGAAAAGGATCTGTAAGAATAGGTATAGGAGATGAAATAAGAAAAAATGGTGTTAGTTATACAAAATTTCTTGATGGTCAAAAAGAAGCACCAAGCGGAGCACCAGAAAGAAGATTTATTAGAAAAGTATTTAATCAAGCCTTAGACGTACTGCAACAAGATAATCCAGATCTTACAATGGCTGACTTGCAAGCATTGTTATGGTATCCCGAAAAAAGATTGTATGATTCTGCTAAACTAGTAGAAGCAGAAGACACTAAAGGTTATGTAGATGATGAAGCACCAGACTACGCTAATGCTGCTGTAGGATTAGCAAAAACATTTGGTATTTCTGACGTTGACATACAATCCACATTACAGGAGGTAGACCTTGAAATTCAAAACCAGAGCATTGACAGAGCAAGAGTTGCTGAATCAGGAGAAAGAAGACCAGATGGAATACAACAGAATAATGAAACTTTCCGACAAGGACGAAGAAATTTTGACACCCCAACAGATGAAGGAACTGGACTTCCCCTTAACCCAGACGGAACAGTTACCATCTACCACCACACCGACAAACAATCAGCAGACGCAATCAGAGAGTCCAATCGACTTGAATACACTACAGGAAGTGATCCCTTCTTTACCACCAGAGATACAGCAGATCTTGGCTATGGTGATACCTCAATTGCAATCAGACTCGACCCTGCTCGACTTAGTGTCGATGATGAATTCCCAGACGGACGAAGAGATTTCAGACTCAACAATAGAAAAGCTAGAGAGTCTATTTCAGTAGAAATAGATGAAAATCCAAATGTCCCGGATTTTGCACCAACTAGTGACCAAGTAACAGGAAATGTAATTAACCGGGTAGTTAAATTAGGTAAACCATACATGGGAGAGTATGGAGATAAAAGTCCAAATGTAGTTGATAAAGAATTAAGAGATAAAGCTAGTGCATTGTTTGGGGCACAAGCAGCAACGCCAGAAGAAGCCGCAGCTGCAAGAGAAAGAATTATTGAAAAAACTAAATTAAGAAGAACAAGAAGAAATTTAGAAAAACAAAGTGATTTATTTTCACAAGCACAAACACCAAAAGGTTCTAGAGGTCAGTTTGATCCTAAAAATTTAACAACACTTTTAACTAAAGAAGCGGATTTATCTACGTTTTTACATGAGACAGCACATTATATGTTGACCGTTATGGAAGAATTAGTTGCTAGTGGAAAAGCAACACAGAGAATGATTGATGATTTTGATAAGTTATTAGACTTTTTTGATGTAGCAGACTTTGATACATGGAGCAAATTATCATTAAATGAAAAAAGAAAATACCATGAATCTTTTGCATATAATTTTGAAATATATATGGCAGAAGAAAAGGCTGCACCTAACGTAAAATTACAAGAAATATTTGTAAAATTTAGAAATTTTTTAACCAGAATTTATAAATCTATTAGAGGTGAACTTAATGATTTGTATAAAGCAGAAAATGGCGTAGACCTACCAATACTTACAGATGAGATTAGAGGTGTTATGGATCGTATGTTAGCTAGTGAACAAGAAATTATACAATCACAAAAAATATACAATATGAAGCCTATGTTTGAAACACAAGAGTCAAGTGGAATGAATGACGCAGAATGGGCAGACTATACAAAAAATATACAAGAAGCACAAGATGAAGCTATAAACGAACTTAGTAAAAAAAGTGTAGCTCAAATGAAATGGCTAGAAAATGCTAAAAGCAAAGAAATAAAAAAATTACAAAAAAAAGAAAGAGAAACACGCAATAAAGTAAAAAATGAAGAAATGGAAAAAGCTAAAAAAGAAAAAGCATATAGATTACAAGCATTTTTAAAAACAGGTAAAACTGTTAATCAAGAAGGTGAACCAGTAGTAGTTGATAAAGCACCAAAAATTAGAAAAGCAGACGTTAAAAACTATATACCTTTTTACGATGCTACAGACGAATTAAAAAGATTAAGAGGTATGGTTGCTGACGATGGAGTACCTGCATCATTATTAGCAGAATTGTTTGAATACGAATCACCTGCTGCAATGATTAATGCGTTAGTTGATTTACAAGACATAAAAGATCTTGTTAAAGAACGTACAGACAGAATTATGTTAGAAGATTACAGTGAATTGTCTGACCCTAAACAGCAACAATTAGCTGCGTTAGAAGCTATACATAATCAAGCAAGAGCAAAATTTATTGCAACAGAACTTAGATTTTTATCTAAGGCCATGCAACCAGTACGTTATCAGGTTGCAGCAGCAAGACAGGTAGCAAAAGATATATTGGCAAAAACACCTTTAAAAGAAATAAGACCTTCACAATTTGCACGAGCACAAGCACGAGCAGTAAAGCTTACAGAAAAAGCCATGATGGAAGGCAACACTAAAGAAGCTATAGCAAAGAAACGTGCTCAATTAGTGCAACATGAGTTAGCTCGTGAAGCCATAAGAATACACAATGTATATAAAAAAGCAGAAAAAAACTTTGATAAATTTTTTAAGAAATCAGATAAAGATTTAAAAAATACTAGAAATATAGATTTAATTAATGCTGCAAGATCAATACTAGCTGCTTATGGTGTAGGACCTGCGGTAGATAATCCTACAATATATTTAGACAAATTAGCAGCATATAATCAAGACGTTTATTTAAGATTGCAACCAATAATAGAAGATGCTACAAGTTTTGGTGCAAAAGAATTAACTGATTTGACAGCACAACAATTTGAAACTTTATATGAACAAATACAATCTCTTGATTATCAATCAAGAATGGACAAAGTTATAGAAAAAGATGGACAAAAAGTAAGTTTAGAAAGAGAAGTAGCAAAATTAAGTTATGAATTAGATCGTATAGCATTTATAAAAAACAACGAAGCAATAGGAGAAAAAGGCACTCCAACAAGAATGGAAGAAATAAGGTATGCGTTTCAAGGATTAGAATCTACTACTGCTCGTGTAGAACATATGATGGATAATTTTGATGGTGCAGTAAGTGCAGGTGCAGGTGCAACATTAGACCGTGCTACAGCAGAAGCTGGTCCTTTTACAAAATTAATTTGGCGTCCTGTTAAAAATGCATTAGATGCATATAGACCAGAAAGAAATAAATTTACAAAGAAATACGCAGCAATGCTGCAAATGTTGGCAGATGCAGGGCGTTTAGGAAAAGAAAAAATTGTATCTCATGAAATAGATTTTACTTTTGGTAATGGTGGTACAGTTCCCGGTAAAGTTGAATTGCTTGGTGCTATGTTGCATATAGGTAATGTAAGCAACAAACGTAAATTATTACTTGGTAGAGGATGGGCAAACAAATTAAGTGATGGATCTATAGATACAAGCAAATGGGATGCTTTTATGGCTCGTATGGAAAACGAAGGCTATATAACTAAGGATGATTGGGATTTCTTGCAAGAAGTTTGGGATTTAAATGAAGAAATGAAACCTATTGCACAAAAAGCACATAGGGAAGTTTACGGATATTATTTTAAAGAAATAGAAGCTACACCTATTATTAATAAATTTGGTACGTATAGAGGTGGTTATGTACCTGCTGCATTAGATCCCAAAATGGATAGGCAAAGAAAAGCATTAAAGGAGCTAGAAGAATTAGACACTGAATACAGACAAACACTACCTTCTACTGGTGACGGATTTACTAAAAGTCGTAATGAAAGATTTGCAGGTCCTTTGTCATTAGATTTGAGGATAATGACAAAACATATAGACGATGCATTACGTTTTGCATATGTACAACCTGCTATAAAAAACGTTCATAAAATTTTAAAACATCCAGATTTCGCACAAAAGTTAGCAGTTATAAATCCAACTTATATGGATAAAATGTTAATACCTTGGTTAAACAATGCTGCTCGTCAAAAAACATTTGTACCCGGTGCACATCCAGAAAGTATAGATGTATTCTGGCAAACAGTTAGAAAAAGAACAGGTGTAGGAATAATGTTTGCTAATATATCTAACGCAATGCAACAGCTTACAGGGTATTTCCCTGCAATGTTAAAAGTAGAACCTAGATATTTAAAAGGTGCATTAGGTCAGTATTTACAAGCTCCAAATAAATTTGCAAATGAAATAGCAGAATTATCACCATTTATGTCTGAAAGGCAAAATACACAAATTTTCGATATACAGGATAATTTAAATGAGTTATTAATTAATCCAAATCAATTTCAAAAAGTACAAAAATGGGCAACGCATCATGGTTATTTTTTACAACAAGCATTTCAAAACCAAGTTGATAGCGTTGTTTGGGCTGCATCGTATGAAAAAACTATGGCTGAGTTACCTAAAACTTTTACTTTTGAACAAGCAAGGGCAGAAGCTATACAACAAGCAGATGCCAATGTACGACTAACACAAGACAGTTTAAGTGCAGAAGACTTACCTGCGTTTATGATAACTACACCTGCTATAAAAACATTTTTGCAATTTGGTAATTACTTTAATATGATTGCAAATTTAAATGGCACAGCTTATAAAAAAATAATGAGAGATTTAGGGTGGAGAGGTAACAAGGGCAAATTGTTTATGACATATTTACTTGGATTTGCAATGCCAGCATTTGTAGCAGACATGATAGTAAGAGCATTAGGTGAAGGTTTTATTGACGATGAAGAAGATGGTATAGCAGATGATTTTATGGGTTGGTATTTTGGGTCACAAATAAGATCTGCTGCTGCTTTAGTACCTTTTGGTACTGCTGCTTTAGTTGGTATAAATATGTTAGACAATAAACCATATAATGATCGTATTACCGTAAGTCCATCTGTATCAATATTAGAAGCTTCTTTACGAGCACCAGTTACAACAATTTTAGCTTTAACTAGCGAAGATAAAGATTTATCTGGCAGAAATGTAAAAGATTTTCTTACATTTCTTTCATTAGTTACAGGAGTACCATTAACAATTCTAGGTAAACCAATAGGTTATCAGGTAGACGTAAACCGAGGAACAATAGATCCAACTGGCTTACCAGATTATGTAAGAGGATTAATAACAGGTAAAGCTAGTGGTAAAAGTAGAAATTAAGGTGTGACCGTAATGCAAGCATTTAAAGGTAACCTTAATAAGATAGTGAAAATGTCTAGTCAATGACGATAAATTCGACTACACGAAAGACAAATAATTTAGCTGGTAATGGCAATACACATACATATCCGTTTGCCTTTAAAGTTTTTACAGATGCAGATGTAGTTGTAAAAAAATTAGAAGTAAGTACAAGTATAGAAACTACGTTAACTTTAGGTGCTAACAACGATTATATAGTTACTTTAAATGCAGACCAGAACGGCAATCCCGGTGGAAGCATAACACTTAAACAAGGTGGTAATAATTTTAATTTACCCTCTGGTTTTCAAATTGTTATTACATCTGCTTTAACACCATTACAAGGTACAGATTTAACAAACCAAGGTGGTTTTTATCCAGAAGTTATTAATGATGCATTAGATAAATCAGTTATTTTACATCAACAACAACAAGACGAATTAGATAGATCAATTAAATTTTCATTAACTAATACTATTGGAAGTTTAGAAATTACAGAAAATGCCAATGCTCGTAAAAACAGAGTATTAGGATTTGATAATTTAGGTGAATTTGAAGTACTTAAAGAATTAGGAACGTACCGTGGTAATTGGGCAGCAGGTACAGCTTATGCAGTTAGAGATCTTGTAAAAGATACAAGTACTGGAAATATCTTCTTTTGTAATACAGCACATACATCTTCTGGCTCACAACCATTAACAACTAATACTAACTCTGCAAATTGGGATCTTATTGTAGACGCAGCGACAGCAACTGCTGCACAAAACGCAGCATCGTCATCAGCTACAGCAGCAGCCAACTCTGCAACGGCAGCAGCCAATAGTGCGACAGCAGCAGCAACATCTCAAACAGCAGCAGCTAATAGTGCTACAACAGCTACGACCAAGGCAAGCCAAGCAGATACTGCAAAAACAGCAGCCGAGACAGCTAAGACGGCTGCGGAAACGGCTAAGACAGCAGCAGAAGCTGCATTAGATTCTTTTGATGATAGATACTTAGGTGCAAAACAATCTAATCCAACACTTGATAATGACGGCAATGCTTTAATAGACGGAGCATTATATTTTAATACAACTGATAATATTATGAGGGTTTATGACCTTGGTAATACTACTTGGTTAGATTTAAATATAACAGGATCAAATTTAACAAACGTCAACACAGTAGCAGGGGCAATAGTTAATGTTAATAATGTTGGTGGATCTATAGCAAATGTTAACACCGTAGCAAGCAACATATCTAATGTTAATACTGTTGCAGCAGATATAGCCAAGGTAGTAGTTGTAGCAAATGATTTAAATGAAACTGTTTCAGAAATTGAAACAGCAGCAGCAGATTTACAAGAGACTACATCCGAAATTGACACTGTTGCAAACGCAATTGGCAATGTTGATAATGTTGGAAATAATATTGCCAACGTAAATACAGTTGCAGGTATATCAACAGAAGTATCTGCGGTAGCTAATAACGCAGCTAACGTCAACGCAGTTGGCGGTGCTATTACTAACGTTAATAACGTAGGTGGCAGCATTGCAAATGTAAATACAGTTGCTAGTAATATTAGTTCTGTTAATGATTTTGCAGCTAGATATAGAGTAGGACCTAACAACCCATCAACAAACAATGACGATGGTGATTTATTTTATAATACAACTTTAGATAAGTTACTTGTTTATAACGCAACTGCTAGTGCATGGGAAGAAACACAAACTATTGGTAGTTTCTTTATAAATACAATTAGCCAATTTTCTGGTACTGGTGGTAATAGTGCAACGTTTAATAATTCTGCTTATAAGTTTAACTTAAGCAATGCAGGTGCTTTTGCACAGCAAATGATTGTCAGCATCAATGGTGTTATACAAAAACCAAATGCAGGTACAAGTCAACCGTCAGAAGGATTTGCGTTAGACGGAGCTACAATTATATTTGCTGCTCCACCTCCAACTAATGCAGATTATTTTATAGTTACTATTGGTGCATCTGTAAGTATTGGAACACCAAGTGCAAATACAGTAGGTGCTACTGAACTAAAAAATGGTGAAATAACCAATGCACATATTGCATCAAACGCAGCTATAGACGCAAGTAAAATTGCAAACTTATCAACAGATTCAATAACTGAAGGAAACTCTAAAGCTGAAATAATTGATACTGGAACTGGTGAATTTAAAGTAGCTCTTGATGGTACAGATGCCAATTTAAGTCTTACTCCTACTCTTTTTAATTTAGGAAGAATTAATTCAAAAACTCATTTAGTAACATACGGAGATATTAGATTTAGTTTAGGTAGTGGTGTACAACCATATTTACGTTTAACTAATCTTGGTGCTTTAGAAGTTACAGGTGCTTATGGTGGCGGTAGTAGCATAGGTCAAGTTTGGGAATTTGGTGGTTATCAAGGTACACATAAATCTGGCGGTAATATAAATCCTCTTGCTGACAGTTCATATGATTTAGGATCTAATACTGTACGTTGGCAAAATATTTATGCGGACACATTATATGGTGATGGATCAAACCTCACAGGCATACAAGCAGGTGCTGCCGGTAACTCAGAAAATATATTTCACGAAAATGAAAATTCTATGGACAATGACTATACAATTGGTAATGGTGCATCTAATATAAACGCAGGTGTATTTGGGCCATTAACTATTAATGCAACTCTTAACATCCCTGCAACTTCTGTCTTAACTATTGTATAACTATGGCAATTTCTATTGACGGCAGCAACAATACAATCGCAGGTTTAGCAAACGGTGGTTTGCCTGATGGTTGTATATTAGATGCTGATATAAATGGAATGGCAGCTTCTAAATTAACAGGAGCTTTACCTGCTATAAGCGGTGCAGCATTAACTAATATTAGTGGGGGTAAAATGGTAAATTATTCTCAAACTTTTAAAACAGATACTTTTAGTGCTGATATACCACAAGGTAATTATTCTGGTGATGCAATATCTATGAGTTATGCAGCAGCAAATTCAAATAATAAATTATTAATAATATGTCACCTTATGATAGGTTACGAAGCTACACAAAGAGTAGGCTTTGGTTTATTTATTGGAGGTAGTTTTGTTTCAGCAGCGTCAGGTGATGCTAGTGGAAACCAAACTCGTGTTGCTATGGGAGATGCTAACGGTGGAGATTCTAGAGCAGCATCAACATCGCAAACTTATTTACATGGTGGATCAGGAACAACTAATACCAATTCTACAACTTATTCTTGCAGGTTATGGCAAGGAGATAATGCAACAAAAATGACATATTTAAACAGATCGCATTGGGATGGAAATTATGATTATGGGTATCGTGGAGCATCATCCATGACAATATTGGAGTTTGAACCATAATGGCATTATTAGATCACGAAGCAATCAGAAAAGCATATCCATCTGTTACAGAAATAGATGATACAGGTTCAAAAATAATTGATGCTTCTGGCAACGCAGTTGCTGTAGAACAATCTAAAATAGATGCTGCACGAATTGAATTAAACACAGAAGCAGCTAAAGTCAAATATAAAACAGATAGAACAACTTATGGTTCAAAAACATATGCTCCAACAGGAGAACAAATGGCAATGTTGTATGACGATATTATTGCAGGTAAATTAGATGCAACAGGCAGTTTTGCTTTGCATAACAAAGCCGTAAAAGACGCTAATCCAAAACCATGACAGCAAAGATTAAACTAAACCACTCAGGAGGAAAC
>CEVG01017310.1_pt1 | contig 26246 bp, 11 predicted proteins | sample 356511 | NCBI WGS metagenome assembly CEVG01 (sample SAMEA2623426, study PRJEB7988) | marine metagenome | biome: marine biome (ENVO:00000447); feature: surface water layer (ENVO:00002042); material: "saline water (ENVO:00002010), including plankton (ENVO:xxxxxxxx)" | depth 5 m | reverse complement strand
ACTACGAGACATGGAACGCAGCACTATGGATCGGCAACGATGAAGGACTCTACAGCATCGCCCGCCGTGCTATGGATTGGGATCACCTGCTAGAGATCCTCACCTGCTACGGATCAGAGACCACAGGCGACGGCGTGAGGTGGGACGACCCCAAGATCAACGCCGTTGAGATGGATGAGATGCTAGAGGAATTCTAGCATCGGGGCATTGGTCAGGCAAGGGTAGGCGACCCCAGAGGAAAATGCCTTTTATGTGTGGAGACCTCTGACCATGTAAGACCCACAACCAATTTTCAAACTGGCACTACCTCGGTTGGCACCACACCCGCTGGGGTATATAATAAAGACATCAACCAAAGGAGGACAACCTGAAACGCCTTGAACTGATCATGGGACGCAACATACCAGACAATGGTATCGTCACGGATCGCATGATGAACGACTTCATCAGACGTGAGATCATGCCACACTTTGATTACGGCACTTTCATTGACGGCGAGGGTCTATGGAAGGGAGAACTGGAACAAACCAAAATTTTCTACCTTGAGGTGCCTGACTCTGAGGTTGATGACCATATGGTCTCTCTCAACTGCATTGCAGCGGTCTATAAGAAGCAATTCAGACAAGAGTCAGTCCTCATCTCACAAGTCCAAACCAACGCCATTTTTAACTGACATGCGCCTCTTCGCTTCTCTCGCTCTCGCTTTGACTGTAGGAGTCTTCGCAGGAGACTACCTCAAGCAGGGGGCAGTTGCAGGACTGTCACTCACCCAGCAGCAGATCTGCCGCTGACCCCTTATAATAAACACATACAAACAAAGGAGCACATGACCACTTCCACCACTTGGGCAGTCCAACCCGCTGACTGGTTTAACTTTGACCCACACGGGGCAGACTACTGCATCTCCATTGACCATGCCTACCGAGTGGCGCAGCAACCTCAGGACATGATGATCTGGCGAATCAACGGCAACGGCGAACCGATCCGCTGGGTTCGTGTCTATGGTGAAGAGCACGCTCGCAGTATGACAGTTGCAGAACTGTCCCACCTCGTGTAGACGGGTGCTGCTCATGGCTTATAATAAGGACATGAACGAACAAACACTCCCCAAGCACATGCAAGACCGTTACGAGATCCGAGACGGTTTCATCATCAACAAGGGTTGCACCGATCCTGTCATCTTCGCTGCCATGGAATCCATCAAGGCAGACATGCTCAGAGAAGCACAGGAACGAAAGGAAATTCGTGAGGGTCGCCGCCCTCTCCCCAGATACGACAACTGGGGTGTCTGGAACATCAGCGACCGCCACTGATCATGATGCTATCAAAGGACTTCCCGAAGACCCACGACATCCGTGGGGGCATGACCAAGAAAAAAGGAAAGCAGGTCGGCAGTCAACCTCATGGATGGGGTTCTCTCTACGTTGCCGAGTCTGAGAACTGTGCCGTCAAAGAACTCAGCGGCGGCGAGTGGACATGCTTCAAGATCGGTCTAGCGTCTGACGGTGAGCAGTCATCCTTTAAGATCCTAGGTGATCAACGCACAGGCAATAGCGGCGACTATGACCAGGTACGCAACTACCCAGTCAAGAACGTGGGACGTACCGAGGCGATCGCCCATCAGATATGGAGAGGCGAGGGATACTCCACCATCAAGGGCATGGACAGAAATATCCCCGAAGAATTCAAACCATACTTCCAGAGACAGCGTGGTGGCACCGAGTGGTTCTGTGCCCCTAGAGAATTGCTTCTCAGGGAAATGGACTTGTGGTATGCTGGGTACAAAGGCAAGGCGACCGAGGTGTGGACATGCGACTGGATGGGACAGACCCACGTCAACGCACCCATCATCTTCCAGTTCAACCAGCACGGTCTACCCGAAGCAGCGAACATGAAAGGACGCAGGGGCAGACCACTAGAGCAGGAGGCACTAGACTTTGCATGGGACTACCGAGTGCTCACAGGGTTTGCACCTGAGGGATGCTGCTCGCTGACAGTATAACACACAGCGGGCAGTATATGGGTTTGCCCGCCCCGATTGGGGGTGCGCCGAGCGATGCCAAAAACGCAAACTACCCTAACCTACAAAAGTATCCAAACGAGCGATAAATAATAATTGCAAAATCAAAAAAATTTTGCTATAATTTAAAAAAAATTTTCCTGGTAAAAAAATGACTGAAAACCTGACTCATGATGATTTGATGCGTGACCCAAGATATGCCGTAGCGGCACATGGGCACCAAATTAATAAATTTGCCGAGGTTCTAGAACAGTTAACAGAGAGGGTGCTTCAACTAGAGGAGAAGATCACTGAGTTGTCTTTCCCAGATGTGAATGACCCCCTCAAGGATTTCCCTGAGGTAAAACAATGAGAGACGACCTTCCAGTAGATGAAAATTATTATCAGAAGATCTTAGATAACTTTGACACATTCTGTGATGAATTTGAATTTGCTGCCGCCAAACGATTTTCTGGAGTAGATAATGACAGCAGACAACCAGTGGACAATGCAGAAGTCCAACGAGTTACTCCAACAATTGTCAGAGAGATTGACACAGTTGGAGAAGAGGATATTACAGCTAGAACGTCCACAGTTGATGTACCGTCCACCACAATCCCAGACGCATGAGACGATAGCAGAGACACTGGACAAACTACATAATGATGTACAGAGTTTGAAAGAGAGAGATGCCTAACATAGCAGCAAGTGAATGTGTGGATACAGCAAATACTGATGGTAATTGCTTATATCCAGCAGCACCGTTAGCAGGCACACCGAATGTTTCTGTAAATGTATTTTTTGAGAATCAAGCAGTAGAGTATTATGATAGTACATCTGTTGTTGCACCTGTCACTGGGGTAAAGGTGAATCCTTTGGTGCCTTTACCCTGTCAACCAGGTACTAGGGTAGTTGTTCCACTTGTTAATACGTCAGTATTCATTAATGGAAAGTTACCCGCTGTACAGGGAGATGAAGCAAAGTTACTTGGTACACCCAGACTCTTGACAGGACCGTTCAGATACCCTACAATTAACATAGCAAACCCAACACCATAGATTATGGCACTTTATAATAACACCAACTATATCAAAGCGAAGCCTAAGAAGACCCGTCAGGGATGCTCGCAGAATACGAAGCGTTCTGCTAGTTCTAGGAATGGCGCATCCAAACGGTATCGTGGTCAAGGTAAATGAATAAGTTTGGGTCTAATTATGATCTCCATAGGATTGCAGAATCCATGGAGAGAATTGCCGATGCTTTTGAGAAGTTAAATACTCGGTATGATGATGAGAATGCGTTTTGGTCTAAGATTGATTTTGAGAGACGTTATGGGGGGAGGTCTCCGAGCGCCGAAAACGCCGAGGGACTCTGAATGACTTATCAGGCACTTCCAAGTCGGTTGCATATTAAAGATAGTCCCATAGCAGGGCAGGGGTGTTTTGCATGTGAAGATATCCCTGCTGACTTCTTTTTAGGTATGTCTCATATTATTATAGACGGATCTATTATTAGAACGCCCCTAGGAGGGTTTATAAACCACTCTGACGACCCCAATTGTATGAAGTGGTGTGAGGATAACAAATGGTTTATTAAGACGCTTAGAAAGATCAAAGAAGGGGAAGAGTTGTTTTTGAAATATACATTCTATAACGTAACGTGAAACTCGCTAAATATAACTGACTTCGTATATTGTCGGTAAATGGCGACCAAATTGTCCTTTAAGGATATCAATATCACATTTAAGAAGCATCCTGTAACTAATGACCTTGTTGTTAGTAAGGATGCTTCTGCTATTAAGCAAGCAATTGTGAATCTCCTATTGACTAATAAGGGCGAACGTGTATTCCAACCCGATTACGGATCTAATATAAGGAGTTATCTCTTTGAACAGTTAGACTATGGTACTGCTGCTCAGATTAAAAGTAGTATTACATATTGTTTAAAATCATACGAACCAAGAATTGAAGTTCTAAATCTAGAATGCCGACCTAATTTTGATGAGAATGGGTTCAGCGTTGAATTGCAATATGAGATTAGAGGTTCAGAGAATCCACCAGTTGTCGTAGACTTCTTCCTTGCTAGGACGAGATAATGCCATATACCCAGTTAAACAATTTAGACTTTGCTAATATCAAGTCTGCTCTTAAAGATTATATGAGAGCACAGTCGGACTTCACTGATTATGACTTTGAAGGTTCCGCACTTAGTAATCTACTTGATGTATTAGCGTACAATACTTACTATACAGCGTTCAATACCAACATGGTAGTGAACGAAATGTATCTAGATTCCGCAACGTTGCGTGATAATGTAGTATCACTTGCGAAGAATCTGGGATATACACCCAAGTCCGTAACTGCTCCTAGAGCAGTAGTTGATCTAGTACTCACTTTTACGGGAACTCCACCCGCAACTGTTACACTAAAAGCGGGAACTGGTTTCATAACTAACTACGATGGATCACTATTCCGCTACATTGTAAGGGAAGATACAAAGGTAGAGGTAGCAAATAGCGTAGCAACATTCTCCAATCTCAGTATCATTGAGGGTAATGAGGTTGTAACTAGCACTGTTATTGACACCACGATATCAGATCAGAGGTTCTTCATAGATAACGTGGGTGCTGATACTAATACGATTAAGGTAAAGGTATTCCAGTCTGCAAATACTAGCGTTGCTGATGATTATTCCGCAGCAAACAATATTCTTGATATTGGTGCAGAGGATAAAGTATTCTTTGTGAACGAAAGAGAAGACGAAAGATACGAGGTATTCTTTGGTGATGGTGTTCTAGGTAAGAAACTAGAGAACGGTAATGTAGTAGAGATGAGTTACGTTGTCACTAATGGTGAGGCAACTAATGGTGCGAGAACATTTACCTTCAATGGTGTGATGCAAGATGAGAATGGTTCTAACATTTCCGTACCATATAATGTAACCAGTATCTCAACTGTCTCTAATGCCAGTGGTGGAGCACCTATTGAGACTATTGACAAGATTAAGTTCAATGCTCCCAAGTATTATGGTTCTCAGAACAGAGCAGTAACTGGTAATGACTATAAAGCAATTGTTAGGAACCTATATCCAGCAGTGAGTGATATCATTGTATTTGGTGGAGAGGATCAAGAACCACCTGCATATGGTAAGGTATTCTTATCGGTAAAACCCACTGAGGCAGCAGCACTCTCAGCATTTACAAAGAACGAACTAACATCAGAACTTAAGAAGTATACAGTTGCTTCTATTAGACCTGAGTTTGTAGATCCTTCTATTCTGTTTGTTGAACTAGATAGTAAGATCTATTACAGTGGAACTAAGACCACACAATTACCTACAGAGATGGCATCATCAGTTGCGACCTCTGTTACAGAGTATTTGAAGACTTCTCAGACAGAGAAGTTCAATGGTAAGTTTAGATACAGTAAGTTTGTTGGTGTGATTGATAATACAGACCGTGCTATCAATTCTAATGACACCAATGTAACCATGAGAAAGGATTTCATAGCACAGATTAATTCATCTGCATATTATGAGATCTGCTATAAGAATCCTTTCCTAATTGATTGTAACAATCCTGTAGTCACATCAACAGGAATGGTGGTGTTTGAATATCCATCTTTTACTTCTTACCTAGAAGACAGGGATGGCAAATTGGTACTATATAGACTAGATTCCGTCACTGGTGAAAAAATTCTACTTAACGATTCGGTAGGTACAGTTGATTACACCAAGGGCGAGATTAAAATGGATAACTTTACCATATTGAAAGGAACTTTCTCTGACAATCGCATTGAATTAAGAGCAAAACCTGCAAATAAGGATATAGAAGTTAAGCGTGAGATGTATTTAGATGTAGATATATCAAAGAGCAAATTCGTCGCTTATAAAGAAGAGTAGGGATGCCAAAGACTGCGAACAGAATCTCATATTTAATTGATTCTCAACTTCCTGATTTTATCAATGAAGAGTATGAACTATTTGGAAAGTTCATACAAAAATACTATGAGCAGTTAGAATTACAAGGTCAACCATATGATATTGTTGAGAACCTTGAGACTTATCGTGATATTGATTTCTATGAGAACAATTTACTAAACCAGAGCACTACGGTAACTGGTCTAGTAAATGCTGGCGACACAACAATTACAGTTGCAGATGCATCATCATTCCCTAAGAATGGTGGATACATTAAGATTGGTGATGAGGTGTGTTTCTATAAGAGTAGAACAGACACACAATTCTTAGAGATTAGTCGTGGTGTAAGTGGTACTACTAAGTTAGGTGACTTATATTCTTCTAGTACATTTGTTACTACCCAAGCATCCAGTCATACCAATGGTTCTACTGTCCTCAACATCAGTAACCTATTTTTGTATGCTCTTATTAAGAACTTTGAGACTGAGTTCTTAAATGACTTTCCTGAAGCATACCTGAATGATGCAGTTGATAAAAGAACATTAATTAAGAATATTGGTTCATTCTATCAGTCAAAAGGAACTGATAAATCTATCAAGTTTTTATTCAAGTGTTTAGTTAAGAATGACCCAGAACCTGAGGTTGCATATCCAAGGGATTTTACACTCAAGAGTTCAGAGTCTAATTGGATTAATAACTATTCTCTCAAAGTAAAAGTATTATCAGGAACGCCAACTGATTTAATTGGCAAGACAATTTCTCAGACAACGCCATTTGCATCTGCTGTAGTTGATAATGTACGTTTTAATGGTACATTTGATGGCGAAGATCTATACGAGATCATTCTTAATGAAGCAAGTGTAAATGGTCAGTTTTCTATTGCTGCAAGAACAAAGTTAACAGAGGCAATCACTGTTGCTGATGGTGTAGGTGATAGAATTGATGTAGAGTCTACTCTAGGGTGGGCAAAAGAAGGAGAGTTTACTATTGGTAGTGAGACATTTACTTTTGAAGAGAAAAATGTCAATCAGTTTATTATTAAGACAAGAACAGGTGCTACTACACATGCTGTTGGTAGTCCTGTTACATATGGGGCAAATGTATCTGGATCTAATGTAACATTATTAGTCTATGGTGTCTTATATAATGCAACTAATGAGACAAACTCCCCATATTCTAATCCAGGCGATTTCTTAGAGATTTCTGATCCTGGTTTCTTGACGACTGATGTCAAGATCTTTGATGCACAGAACAATCTTCGTTGGTTGTTGCCAGCTGCGAGTCCACTAATCAGTGATTTGAATACTAACGTATCAGCCATCTATGAGGATGGTGAAGGTTATTACATAGCTTCTTCTGGATTCCCTTCCCATGTAGTTGGTACAACCAATCAACCATCTGACACAAAAGATCAGAAGCAATTAAAAATTATTAGAAAGACACCTATTACATCTACTGAAATTAATGAGACTAAATTTAGAGATGTAGGTATTGCTATCAATGGTGTTCCTTTTGCAGGATATAAAGATGCCAGTGTTGTATTCAATGGTGCCCTACAGAAGATTGATGTTATTGATCGTGGTAATGGTTACAACGATGCTCCATTTGTTTTAGTAGATGGTAAAGCAGGTCAAGCAATCTCTGTATTGTCTGGTCAAGTAGTACAATCAATTACAATCAGTAATGCTGGTGCATATACTGCTGTTCCTACTGTTGAAATTTTATCTGGTAGAAATGGTGTTGCAACACCTGTAATTACAAATGGTGAAATTACAAGTATTGTTGTTACAAATGCTGGAGAGTATTATTCTACCCCTCCTGAAGTTAGAATTACAGATAATTCAGGAAAAGGTAGATTTGCAGATTACGTTGCAGAAGTATCTAGCAGTGGTGTTATAACTGGATTTAAAAAAATCAATGGTGGATCTGGTTACACTGTAGAAAACTTGCAAGTTGATTTAATTCCTGTTGGTTCTGGTGCAACTGCAACTGCAACCATTAAAGAATGGAGAAAGGATAAGTATTTTATTAACAAGAGTAACTTAGACTCTGATAATGGATATTGGTTCCAAAACTTCAATCCATCTAAAGGACATGGTTATGCATATTATGCATCTCCTACAACGCTTCGTACAAATGACACAGGAAGTGCTCACTCACCTATCCTAGGGTTTGCATACGACGGTAACCCTATCTATGGTGCATATGGTTATAGTGATGCTCTAGACGCTTCTAGTTCTGTCACACAGATGACTACCAGTTACTCTAGAAACTCTAGCAGAGTAGGACCTGATATTGCAACGTATCCCCTAGGTACGTTTATTGATGATTATACATTTACTGATGGATCTGGAACATTAGATAAGAACAATGGACGTTATTGTGTAACACCAGAATATCCTAATGGAACATATGCATATTTCATTACAGTTGATAGTAATGGCGATCCTCTATTCCCATACATTGTAGGTAAATGTTATTATTCATTACCACTAGATTCAAATTATAATTCTGAGTTAAGTCAAGATGATCTACCAGTAAGTGCTAATAGACTAAGAACTTCTGGTATTTCTAAGAATGGTGTAGAAGCAGTAGCACAAATTGAAGATGTAACAAGAGGAACTGTATCATCTGCTACAATTTTAAGTAGTGGATCTAATTTTGCTGTTGGTGGTCAATTAGTTATTGATGATAGTGATACAGAAGGATTTGGTGCTGCTGGTGAAGTAGAATCAGTCAAAGGTAAGACTGTATCTTCATTAGAGTCTCAAACTACTAAGGCACTACTCGTTGAGTTGATTAACAATGGTTATCTTTTTGATGGAGATACTATTACACAGGCAAACACAGGTGCTACTGGTGAAATTGTAGGTAACGTATTCTCTGCTAAGAGATTTGCTTTACGTTCAGTAACAGGAACCTTTAATAGTACAGATGTACTATCTTCTAACACAAAAGTATTGAATCTAATTCTTGATACTGAGTCTTCTTATACTAAGGGTGCTACTCTATCGTTTAGTGATGGTGTTGCTGCTCCTGTCGCAACAGGTGAAGTTCTAGAGACAACAATAGATCAAAATAATGTCAAAATAAAAGTTTTGACAGGTACATTTAGTGTTTCTACAACTTTATTCTTAACAAGTTCTAATTTAATCAATACAACAGGTTCAAAGATTGTTTCTTTATCATCTTTAAGTGAAAACCTCTCTATTTTTAGAGTACAAGACAATGTAGCATTATTAACTACATCTTCTGCACATGGTGTTGCACAAGGAGAGAATATTAACGTTGATATTAATCCAGATGATGCTACATCCACAACAACATATTACGTAAGAAAGAGAGTATATCAAGAAGCAGTCCTCCAAACCTCAGTCATAGCAACGACTTTGAATGATAACAGTATTGGTAGATCTACTATCTTGAATGGTGGTGGAGATTATACTGCTGGGTCTTATGTTGATATTGCATTATCTGGTGGAGCAGGATCTGGTGCTAAAGCAACGATTGTTGTGTCTAGTGCTGGTGTCGTCAATAGTGTTATATTGACAAGCAAAGGAACTGGTTATAATAGATTTGATATTCTTACAGTTGGAGCAACAGATTTAGGAAAAGCAAATCCTTCAACTAAACCAGACCTAAAATTACGTGTTGATCACTCTGGTTTTGCAGCAGAGAACATTGTATTGAATGTTGATAACTCTGATAACATTACAATTAATGACTTTTTAAAAATTGGCAGTGAAATTGTAAAGGTAACTGCTAAGAACGGTACTGCACTAACAGTAGCAAGAGCACAAAACTCTACTACAGCAGTTGATCACTTTGATGGTGCTGATGTATCAGTATATGAATTTGGTTTCAACTTCAATGCCAACTATGCAATAGGCAATACTGTTAAAGATGCCAAGATTTTATCGTATGATGCATCTACACAAAAAATAGTATTTGTATGGGATTATGATCAAACTGTATCAACAATCAATCGTATAACTTTATCAACAGTGTTCTATGATAACAGCACTGATAAAAAGTTAGTACAAATTAAGTCTCTTAGCACTCCTGATACCTATTTTGAATTCTCTTCTGATAATAGTACATTTACCAGAAATCAGATTATTGATATCAAGAAGTTCTACAGATATAAGTTTGATACCTCTCATGTATCAATGAGTGGTGTTGGGTTTGACATCTCTCCCAGTAGAAACTTTAATCTTGCAACACCTGAAAAAACTGTTGCAGCAAATCTATCATGGGTTGATATTAAACTAGGGTTTGGAGCAAGGGTTGCTACAAATACAAATACTAAAAAACAACCAGTAATATACACTAAGTATTATTACTATGACAGAGACGGTGTAGTAAATTCTGAAACGTCTTACTTTAATGTGGTTGAAGATCCACTACAAGGTGATAAGAATGCTCTGTATGTAACAAGCACACAAATCCTTTATTCTACTGAGACTAAAGCGTCTCATGATGGGACAGGTAGTATATCCTATACATCAAAGTCTCTATTCTCTGTTGGTGAAATTAATTCAATTAAGATTACTAATATTGGTAGTGATTACAAGAAGATTCCTATCGTAACAGGTATTACTGATAACGATGGCACAGTTGACACTAATGTTAATTGTTTCTTGAATAGTACTGATATTGGTATTCCTAGAAATATTAAAATTAAAAATAATGGTGGGTCATATCATAGTGATCTAACAATTAAATCTAGCATTAGATCTAACTATACATTTATTGTATCTAATTTTGATAAAGAAGCATTTGATATTGGTGAGTATGTTGTACAGAAATCTGGAACAACAGAAATTGCAAGAGCAAGAGTAACTTCGTGGAGAAAAGGATCTAATATCCTAAATGTATCAAATGTTACAGGTATCTTTAGAGAGAACCAACAGATCATTGGTTTGGCAGGAGGAAAGACTGCTGTTGTTGATAGCATCAATTATACTGAGTTTACTCCTGTTATTAAAACGTATTTTGATAACATCGGAAAGTTTACTTCTGATGTTGGTAAGATCAGTGATCAAAATCAGAAGATTCATGATTCTTACTATTATCAAGATTTCTCATACTTAATTAAATCAAAGACTCCAATAGACACATGGAGATCATTAATTAAAGAGACAACCCACCCCGCTGGGTTTAAGATGTTTGGTGAGGTTGATATTGAGAGTTCTGCTCCTACTCCTATGAGTAGTAGCACATCAACTACTCACAATAGTTTTATAGAACTAAAAGCAAATATTACTGTACAGAGCACTACCAAACAAATTACTCAAAGTATTGTATCTGCACAAACTACAACTATTAACGATGGCGTTGGTTCAGTAGCAAAAGACGCTACTAATACAACTGAAATCAAAGCAACCCAAATTAAATTGAGTGCTCCTTTTGATGGTGCATTGTCAGATAATGGCAATCTTGCAGGAACCAAGACATTTGGTATTCTTGATATGAATAACAATGCTGTCACTCCATATAATGCACAAGCATTAATGATTACACTTGATGGAATATTCCAAGAACCAGGTGTTGCATATACAGTGTCTGGTAGTAATATCACTTTTGCACAACCACCATTAGGTGCTACAACTAAGAATAGTCAAGCAATACCTGGCGTTAAGTTCTATGGTAAAAACTATCAATTTAAAAATGATAACTTAAACGCAAAATATCTTAGAAAGATTAAGAGTATTTTCTCTAAGAGTGGTAGGTGGCTTGATGCTGCTAATCAGATTGAACGCAATAGAGAATACTTACAGTCTGAGACACTAGGTTACATCAAAAACAAATTCCCAAATGTTACTTGGGGTAAAGTAGAAACTAAGTGTTACAGAGATATTGGTTTGGTTGCTGATGCTATTGCAAACGACGTAAGATTTGGTGGCAATTACTACACTGTTACCGCCATAGAGAAGTACTTTAACAACGATATACTAGATTATATCATTGGTGAACTAGAAGAGACTACAGAGGCATACAAGCATCTCGTAGGTCTTGCAAAACTAGCAATCAATAACACTCTTCCTACTGGAACATACACAACTGTTCCTCCATACATTAATAACAACATTATTGTTGATCCTGATCCTAACAAGTGTGCAGATGTAGTATCTGCCATCTCTACTCTTGGTGAGATCATTGAGAAGACTCTTGCTGGAGGTGTGAATACTGTTCCTATTTCATATCCTGATTATATTGATGGTAAGAATACTATATTTGAATTGTATTATGAAGATGGCACAGGAGTATCAACTGATCCTAATGAAAATCTATTCATTGGCATCGGTGGTGTAATTCAACATGATTCTTCTTATAGTATTGACAGAACATCTGTTCCAAATAAAGTTGTTTTCACCAGTCCTCCTATTTGGAATCAGAGTGTAAATACAAAGTCACTACAAGAAGTATTAGCAGTAGATAAGTTCTTTGCTTACAGTGTAGGTAGTTACATCAGATGTCAGATTGAAAATACTGCTACTTCTAACGGACCTTTCTTGATTCTAGATGATGACAAGAAAGTTGTTAATGTAACAGATCCCCAGTTTGCTCTTGTATTCATTGATGGTGTTCTACAAAGAGAGAAAGACTCTTATATAATCAACGGTCCTGTAATTACATTTACAAGAGATATCTTTAGTGCAAATAATGTTGAAGTAATTTATCTGTATGGTAGAGATTTATCACAGAGTGTTACACTCTATGATTTTGAAAGAGGCGAATACTTTAACGAAATTAAAATCAAATTTACTGGCAACAGTGGAGACTTTGATAACTTTACCCAGTGGTGGAGTAAGTTTAGAGAAACTGATATGGTGGCATATCAGAAGAGTGGCGGCATTAAGAAGTTTATTGGTAGTCTAAAATCTTACGTTATTGATAGTAGCGATGATCTAGAGGTACAAATTGCTGGATTTAATCCAGATGTTAATAGTGATCCTATCTTCTTCTCTGGACTAGATGATTTCAGTGATGAAATCTCTGTCTCTCAAACACAGACTACAAGTGTTGTCAAGAACTTTGATAATACTTACAGAATGCAAAGAAATGCATCTAGATGGTTGTATGGAACAAAGAAAGCAGATGAAGCATTCTATGTTAGAAAGAATGGTATTGCTAACCTAAACAAAGGTGATCTCATCAAAATTAATGGTGAGAATGAGTATAGAACTATCAATGAGTTACCTCAATACTTTGAACCTAAAAACTACTTACCAGGTGCAGATCCTTCACAAAGTTTCTATGGTACAGTTGCTACTACAAATTATAATGGTGATGAAAGAGGAACTAGTCTTGCGGTATCCTGTACCATAAAAAATGGTTCAGTTGACACTATAACATGGAATAAATCTATTCCTAATTCTGGTTATGAGAAAGCACCTATACTACACTTCGTTCCTGAGAACCAAGAAGGTGGTGGTGCCAGAGCAGAAGTTATTGTTGTAAATGGCACTGTAATAGATATTGTTATAACTGATGGTGGAACTGGTTATACACAAGCACCAAGAGTTGTTGTTGCAAAACAGTACATAGTCAAGAAACAAAATAGAAAAATTGATTCTTTTGTAAACTTAATTTTACATAATCAATTCTCTAGTGTTGGTGCGCCAGGTCCTGTCAATGCAGAAAGTTCATACACTAGAACAAGAACTGTTGGTGGAGTTCCAATAGGTAATGCCATCGTTACTACGGTGCTATCACCTGCTGCAATTGCAAGCACATTAATAACAGTTGAATTCCCTTCTATTGCACTCAATCAAGCATCAACATTTGCTGTTAATAAGGAAATACTTCTTATCCGCCCTACAAGCACAGGAACTGCTGACGTTAAGACATCGGATGCAGTGGTTAAGGTTCATATTGAACTAGATAGATCTATTGAGTCTCAACCATCTCTATCAACTCAGGTTTGGAGAGTGTTTGGTTATCAGTTTGGATTTACAGATCATAGGATCTGGTCTACTGTCCCTACTGGATTTGCAAACATTACATTAAGACCTTCTTTCCAGATGTGGGAGAATGCTAAATTTATGGATACAGGAAACATACTACATAATGGTGTATCTGTTTCCGCATATACAATTGATGAATTTACACGATACGGATTTGACCTAGAGGACTTTGCTAATCATCCTGGCTCAGGTGTTTCTGATGCTGGGTATGCATTTAATGTTGGTTATCCAAGCATAAATTATTACCTAGGAAGAATCAACCAAAACCTAAACAGTAGTGATACTATTGTTTATGTTGAAAACACTACTAATTTCCCCGCAGCGGGAACTCTACAATTAGGAACAGAACAGATCACCTATACTGGTAAACAGAGTGATCGTTTTACGGGATGTACGAGAGGTGCGAATGGTACTACAGCAAAAGCGCATACCACCAGCGAACCTTTCTTCAGAAGTGCGTAATAAATACGTATAAATAAACCAGATTCAGTCTTATAAATCACGAGCTTAGACAATGGCAGCTATTATTTCAGAAAAGTTTAGAATCTTCAATGCGAAGCAATTCTTAGAGTCGCTTAGCGAAGCGTCACCTACCAACATGTATTTCTTTGTTGGTCGTCCACAAAAGTGGTACTCTTATCTTGAGATTCATAATGTGAGTGGCACGTTCCAAGTTGGAGAAACTGTTAGTGATGGTGGAACCTACTCTGCAACTGTACAGGAAGTAAATCCTAACAGTTTGCTACTTGCTACTACTAATACTACAGCAGTTCCCGCATCTGGGTCTACTATTACAGGAGGCACATCTAGTGCTACTGCTAAATGGAGCACCTATAGATTTGCTACTGAAGACGCTCCTCCTGCTCCTATTGACAATCAAACTGAGAAAGCTGCCGTATATGATGATTTGATTGCTGCTAAACGTATCACATCTACATTTGCTCGTCTGGTTGCTCCTCGTTATAACTGGAGTCTGTCAACTAATCCTAAGTTTGACATGTATCGCCCATCCTACTCAGTAACACCTGGTGGCGGTGGTGCAGTTGGTACTCAAACTGCACTTGGTAGTGCTTCATTGTCTGGATCTAAGTATTATGTAATGAACTCCAACTATGAGGTGTTCAAGTGTCTATACAATGGTCAAACTCCTGCTAATGCAACAGGTGTTAACGCTGTGTATGAACCTAAGACTACACCTAGTGCTGGTCAAGGTACATATGCTAATGGCATCTTTACTGAGAGTGCTACTGGGTACATCTGGAAGTATATGTATACTCTAGGTACTGCTGACGTTATTGCATTCCTATCCAGTGATTTCCTTCCAATGGGAACATATGATGGTCCTGCTGTAGTTGATGGTGCTGTGCATATCGCTGTAGTTAAGGACGGTGGTGCTAATATGCCTACATCTGCAACACTTTATGTTGGTGTTGATGGAGATGGTGCTGGTGCTAAGGTTAAGATTACAACTAATGGTAGTGGTGTTATCACTGCTGCAACAATGGAAGCGGTTGGTAGTGGATATACTTATGGCAATGTTCGCCTAGTAAACGGTAACGTATATACCGATGCTGCTCTATCTACCGCTGCTACAGTCGCTGCAAACGCTACAGGTGCTATTGAGGTAATTATGTCACCTGAGGGTGGTCATGGTGCTGATCTCGCTTCTGAGTTCTTTGCAAAGAGAGTTATGACGAACGTTCGTCTAACTTATGCAGAAGGTTCTGGAGACTTCCCAGTAGATAACGACTTCCGTCGTATTGGTATTATCCAAGACCCATATAATTACGGCACTACAACTGTTGCTTCTGCAAGTACTCTACGTGGTACTGCTGCACTTAAGTTAACAGGTAGTGGTGACTATACCATTGATGAAGAGATTACACAAACTGTTAGTGGTGGTACTGCTAAAGGTAGAGTTGTCTCATGGGATGCAACCAATGGTATTTTAAAGTATTTCCAATCTCCTGACCTTCATACACACAATGGTAAAGTTCTAGCATTTGATCATGCTACAAATAATGTGACTGGTGCTACATCATCTACTGCACGTCCTATTGATGGAAACCAAGATACAGCACTTGCTGACATCTCTTTCACAGACGGAAAAGCAACCCCTGAGATCGCACCTAACTCTGGAGATATCGTATACATAGAGAACAGAAGACAAATTACTAGAGCTGCTGACCAGATTGAGGACATTAAGCTCGTAATTGAATTCTGATCATACCCGACAACAATCAGAGATAACGTGAGATGCCTCAGAAGACGAACCTTAATGTAGCCCCATACTACGACGATTTTGCACAGGATAAGAACTTCTACAAGGTGCTCTTTCGCCCTGGCTATTCTATCCAAGCGAGAGAGTTAACCCAGTTACAGTCTTCTCTTCAGAATCAGATTGAGAGTTTTGGTAAATATGCCTTTAAACAAGGTGAACTGGTAATACCAGGTGAAGTCGCTCTTAATACTAAACTTAACTTTGTTAAACTATCTTCAGTAACAGAAATTCCTACCAATGTTGATGGGAATATAGTTTACAAAAAATATGACATAACCTTACTGAAAGGACAACAGTTAAAAGGTATCACATCTGGCGTTGTTGCTAGTGTAGTTGAGGCAACAAAAGCAACAGAAACAACTTCAGATGTTGTTTATGTCAATTATGTAAACAGTGGTAACGCTGGCAACGAAGAAACTTTTAGACAAGGTGAGACACTAGAAGTTGTAGATGGTGTTAACACACCTCTTTTAGTTGTTGGTACTGATGGCAGTGTCTTGCCAACCAGTATTGATGTTACTAATCCTGATACAGGTGCAACAGCATCATTAGTTAGTGATGCAATGGGATTTGCTTCTGCTGTAAAGGTGGAAGAAGGAATTTATTTTGTCAATGGGTATTTTGTAAGAAACGCATCTCAACTCAAGGTTATTGATCCTTACTATGATAAGCCTTCAGCAAAAGTAGGTTTTAAAATTGAAGAAACTATTGTCTCATCTGAGACAGATGAGTCTCTATATGATAATGCTATTGGTTCTACCAACTTCAGTGCGCCTGGTGCTGACAGACTAAAGATTTCTCTATCTCTAGTTAACTTCGCATATACTGCGACAACCGATAAGAATTTTATTCAACTATTAACAATTAAGTCTGGTTCTGTACAGAGTCAAGTAGTACAAACAGACTATAATCTTCTTGAGCAAACTTTAGCAAGAAGAACTTTTGATGAGTCTGGTGATTATGTTGTTGATGACTTCTCTATTGATGTTAGAGAGTTTTATCAAAACAATGGCAATCTAGGTGTTTACTCTGCTGATGTTTTTGGTTTAGTAAATGGTTTTACTACCAGTGAAGCATCTGACAAACTAGTTGCAAGTATCGGACCTGGCAAAGCATATGTAAAAGGTTTTGAGATTGTTAATAAAGAAACAAAATATTTAACTCTAGGCAAAGCAAGAGAAACACTTGATAGATCTGATGTTCGTTTACAAACTTCTGGTTTACCAACCTATAGGGTTAACAATACTTTTGGTACAGTTCCCCTAAATGCAGAAGGTGCTGACCTAACTGTATATCCAAATGTATTCCTCTGTTCCAACTTCAATGATGGTTCTATTGGTCTAAACAATACTGAGACTGTAACTGCACTCAAGCAAACTACAGATCGTCGTGGTAAGTATTTTGGTATTGACATTGGTCTAAAGACAGTATACCTCAAAATTGATAGTAGCATTAACATTGATAATATTGGTGGTAATGCAACTACTGATAATGATTCTAAATTAGGTGCAATTTCAAATCTTTGGTTTGTTGTTAGTAGAACTAATAGTGGAGCACCTTCAGTAGTTGATAATGTTTCTGTTATCGCATTGTCAATTGTAAACAGAGTTGAAGTAGACTCTAATACAGCAAATACTTTCTTTGAAGTTACTCTAAGTGGTAAGAAGAACTATTTGGATGAGTTCTTCATTGAATATGATAATGGAGAGACTAGTTTTAATAGAAGAGTATTCTTAAGTGAGAATGATGCTAAGAATTCTTCTTCTACAGAATTTGCAACTATTGTTGATTATAACGAAACTATTACACCTATAATTGGTATTGCTAAACCAAGTAATGTGACTCTTGTAGAGAAAGGTTCTGGTTTTGATACAGATACTGATGTAGTAGTATCTAAGGGAAGACAATCCAATGGAGATCCTGTATACAATACAACTTTTGGATTATCATATTTTGATCCACAATTCTTCACGAAAATTGTACTAGATCAACCAATTACTACAGGTACATTTACTTATGGTCAGTATGTATACGGTCTAGTAAGTGGTGCTTACGGTGTAGTGGAAGGTGCAACAGATACAGCATTCTCCACAAACAAAACTTTGATGGTTAAGACCTTGTTTGGAACTTTCCAATCAGGTGAACCAATTAGAGATGAGGGCAACAACACCCTAAGAATTCGTAAAGATAACACTATTTCTCATTTCATTGTTGCTGCTAGAGGTAACAACTATAATGCAGGAACAAAGTTAAGAATTGATGGTGTTGATTTTGATATTTCCAAAGTAAATCTTGCTCTATCAGGCAACAAAGTTATCAGTGCAAATATTGTAAACAGAGATCTTGTTAGCACTGAATACTCAAGACCTCCTATTGTCACTGTAGTTAATCCTAGTGGTGGTGCGGGTTCTGGTGCTGTTGTTATCCCAGTTCTTGCAAGAGATTCTGTAGTAACCTTCACTCCACAGAATGTTAAGTCATTCTTCTGTGAGTTTGGTTCTGGTAATGCCAATACATATACATCTGATATTGAAGTCAATAGAGAAAAGTATGCTGAAGTTAAAGCAGTAACAGACTTCACATTTAGTGGAGAACTTGGTAAGAAATATATTGAATGTAATGGATTTGGTGGTGATACATCTAAGTTCTTGCAGCAGGGAGACCTAATTCAGTTTGCAGATACAACTGACACTACTATCCGTGCTATTGTTCAACAAGCAACTCAATCTTCTGGTGTATTAAAATCTAGAATTTATCTAGACAGATCTCTACCTGCTACTGTAACTAATACTAGTGTGGTTAGAGTTCGTCCTACTATTAAAAACTTTAACTCAGGAACTCTTTTATTTAAAACAGGGACTAACCAAATTAGTTCACTAGTTGCAAATTCTGATGACTCCAAGATCTCTTATTTCTTAAGAAGAGATTTTGTAAGTAGTGGTAGTGGATTGACTAACGGTGGATTTGCTTTTGCTGCACAACTAGAATATGGAACACAACGTTTTGTGTCATTTACTGAAAGCAACTTCCTAATTACAGTTCTTGATCCTGGCACTACCTCTGGCACATCTAAGATTGCTAAGGGTGATGTAATTTATATCACATCAGAACAAGTAAACATTGCTGCTTCTGTTGATGCTGCTAGTGGTTTAACTTCTGGTAGTGTAACACTAAACCTCCCAGATAATTACTTCGGTCCTGCCTCTTCAACTTACACAGTTTTCCCCAAACTTAAGTTGACTGCTACATTAGAAGTAACTAATGCAAAACCAAGACTTAAGACATCTATTGAAAACAAGAGAGTTGTAGTAGATTCTGTTGGTGATAGAGTAATTCCTATTCGTGGTACAGACTACGATACTACTGCTACAACTGTATCCTCATATGCTGATGCATACAAACTAAGATATGTTTACATGGGTACATCTTCTGATGCACCTGTCGTAGATAAGAATGGTACTCTAGTTAGTGGTACTGATGTTACAAACAGATTTACATTTGATGATGGTCAAAGAGACACTTTGTATGATGTTTCTAGAATTATTTTAAAAGCAGGTGCAGATGTTCCTTCAGGTAAACTTGTAATTGCTTTTGATTATTTTGAGCATACAGCAGGTGATTTCTGTGTGGTAGATTCTTACTTGCATGAAGCAGGTGTTCCAGCAAGTGAGATTCCTAAATTCAATTCTCCTGCACTAGGAAATGTCAGTCTAGGTGATGTTATTGACTTTAGACCTAAAGTTGATAGCAATGCTATCATTTCTGGTTTCCAGAATAGTCCTACAACCAATGCTACTCTTCTAGGTGCATCTAATACAAGATCTTTCTCTGGTAGTGGTGGTGTTGTCTCTAGCACTCCTGCTCCTGATTCTAGTCTTGAATTTACATTCTCATTCACACAGAAACAGTATCTTGATAGAATTGATGGTGTCTTCTTAAACAAAAAGGGCAACTTTATCGTTAAAGAAGGTAACTCTTCTCTAAATCCATCTAAACCAGATCCTGTTAGTGATGCTATTGCACTAGCATATCTTTATATTCCTGCTTTTACACAGTCTAATAAAGATGTAAGAATCAATCCAGTTGACAATAAGCGTTACACAATGCGTGACATTGGTAAATTGGAGAAGCGTATTGAACGTCTTGAATACTACACCACACTTAGTATTCTAGAGCAGCAAGCACTCAATATGGAAATTATTGATGCTGATGGTAACAATCGTTATAAGAGTGGTTTCATTGTTGATAACTTTGAGGCACATAAAATTGGATCTTTAAGATCTGATGACTATAAGTGTGCTATTGACACACAACAGTCTGTTCTAAGAGCACAATCTAAAGAAGATTCACTTGTATTGGAAGAAGTCTATACAAGAGATGACCAAAGAACAAATGCTGGTTATAAGAGAAGTGGAGATCGTGTAACACTTCCATATTCAGAATTGAAAATGCTTGGTAATGATTTTGCTACCAAGACAATCAACCCCAATCCATTTGTTGTACTTCAGTACGTTGGTGATTCATTTATCGGTCCTAACGCAGATTCTTGGTATGACAATACCACTGCTCCATTAGTAAAAGATAATAACACTAATCTATATTCTATCTTCCTAGCGAAGAGCACTGTTAGAGATTCACTTTCTAGTCTATACAGTTCTTACAAAGTTAACTGGATTGGTGCAAACAGAGCATTCTTTAACATTGGATCTTTTGCTGAGACAAATACTAGTCTATCAGAATCTAGTGTTACCAATGCTTCTGTTGGAAGTTCTTCAAATATTAGTCCAGAAAACAATGAAGTAGGTAAAGGTATCAATACTAAGGGTGTTGGATCTAATGTTGTTGCAACGTCTCTATCATTCTTTGCAAGAAGCATTCCTGTTAAGTATGTAATCAATCGTCTAAAACCAAACACGAAAGTCTATGCTTTCATGGAAGGTCAGGATGTTTCTCGTTGGATTATTCCTGATGCAAGATATACTGGTATTGCTGGTAATTCACTATCTGCATTTAATGGAGAAATTAAGACTGATGAGAATGGAAATGCTAGTGGTATTCTTCTAATTCCTGCTGGCAAACCACCAAGAGAAAATACTTCTTGGACTGGTAATGTTGATACAGTTCTTTATGACGATGCTGGTGATGAAGTTAGATTTACCACTGGTATAAAAACTATTAGATTTACTTCTAGTTCAACTGATGCAGATAAAGATTCTGCTGATACTTATGCTGAAGTTAAGTATTATGCAACAGGTGTTATTCCAGACAATCCTTCATCTATTGTTTCTACCTCTCCAGCATTCTTCAAAGCAAATGAAGGAACTCAGTTAACTGATAGCAATACTTCAAATCCAATCAGACCAAATCCACTTGCTCAAACATTTAAGGTTGAGAACTTTGATGGTGGTGTGTTTGCAACAGGTGTTGATCTATTCTTCAATGCTAAGAGTGATGATATTCCTATTAGAGTTTACTTGACTGATGTACAAAACAGTAAGCCTGGTAAAAACATTGTTCCTGGTACACAAAAGGTTCTTTGCCCCGAAACTTATCTGAGGGTTGTTGCTAGTGCAAATCTATCAATTACACAAGGAGAGAAAGTAACTGGTTCTGTATCTAATGCTTCAGGTCCTATCTCTAAGGTATATGACAAGAATAAACTAGAAGTAACTCCATCTTCTTCTGGTATATTCTCTTTAACTAGCGATCAAGTATATACATTAGTATTAAGCAATCACACTGGTGTATCTTTCCAGCAAGATGAAGACTTGAAAGTTCCTTCACTAACTCTTGCTAACAATACAAACAACACTGCTAACACTCTCAAGATTGCGAAGGATTCTGGTAGAGTAACTGGTCTAAAAGTTACTAATACTGGTTCTTCTTATGATTCAGCAATTGTAAGTATTGAAAGTCCTCAACTGCCAGGTGGCGGTACTGCTACTGCAACAGTTAGAGTTGGTGGTGGTAAAGTATATCATACTGAGGTTGTTCTTTCTGGTTCTGAATACACTGAACCCCCTGCTGTTGTTATTGCAGGTACAGGAACAGGTAATGCTGGTGCTGTAATTTCATCTTCTATTACTATTGATAGTCCAGCAGTAAGAATGGGTGTTGCCATTGATGATGCAACAAACAATACTGTAAATTCTACAACTGCTACTAACTTTGCTTTTGATTATCCAGTTTATCTAGAAAACGATACTGAGTATGCTTTAGTATTAGAAACAGATTCTGTTGACTATCTTGTTTGGGCATCTAAGTTAGGTGAAACAGAGATTGCCACTAGCACAACTGTCACAACCCAACCTGCACTAGGATCTCTATTTAAGTCTCAGAATACTAATGCTTGGACAGAAGATCTATTTGAAGATCTGAAGTTTACAATTAAGCGTGCTAAGTTTGATGTTTCAAGAACTGCATCTCTACTTCTTACCAATGAAGAATTGGGATATGAAAGATTAGATTCAAATCCAATTGAAACAAATGCATCTGCAAATACTGGTGCTACATCAAGTCTATTCAAGAATAATAACTTTAAAGTTAAAGTTAATCACTTTGATAATGGATTTGAAGATTCTGGCAATTCATATGTATTCTTCAAGTCTGCATCTGATGTTGGTGGAGTAACTGCAACTAAATTAAATTCTGAGTTGTATCAAGTAACCAATAGTGGTGTTGATAGTTATGTAATTACAACATCTAGCAGAGCATCTTCTAACGCATTTGGTGGTGGTACAAATGTACTAGCAACATACAATAGAAAGTTTGAGAAGGTACATGCTATTGTTCCAAATCTATCATTTACACAAACTAAAATTGATACTACAGTCAAGACAACTAATGTTAAACCTGTAGATGATAATGTTGGCACATTTACATCATATTCACAAACAGAATATGAGAAGACATTCTTGAATGAAGATTTCTTCTTTATCAACCAAAAGGTTATTGCATCAACCATTAACGAATCTGTTAATAACCTTGAAAGATCTCTTACATATAAACTTGATCTTTCTAGTACAGTTGATCACCTATCTCCACTAGTTGATCTTTCTAGAGCATCACTTAAAACTATTTCTAATAGAGTTGAGTATCCTCTTGGTAAGGAAGATAGATTTGGACGTAGAGATCAAATTCTTGAATTCTACCCTGTATATAAGTTTACAGTTACTAACACTCACAGTGGAACTACTATTACAACACCAGGCACTAATGTACAAGGTTTAGATACCTTGACTGGTGTTGCTAGTAATGCCTCTGGTAAGATTGTTAAAGTAGATGGAAACGAAGTAACTGTAGTTGTGAAAACAACCAATACATTCCAAGCTGGTGAGACATTGAAATTCACAACACAAACAGCATTGAATGATAATGGTACGAATAAAGTTACAGTTGATAATGCTTCTATTACAAGAGTAATTCCTTCTTTCCCCAACACAGTAGCAGTAAGTACAGTAACTGGCAGAAGTCCAGATGGATTTGCTAATACCTACGACAATACAATTAATGCTGCTATTGTTCTTTGGGATAGTAAAGCAGGAAAACTAACTGTTACTAATGATAAGCAACCAATTAACAATGATTACACAAGTAAGGCAACTGGTATCGCAAATGATCCATTTGCTAGAAATTCTGTTGTAGGGTCACAAGCAACTGATATTTTCCGTGTAGATGATTTCTTATCATACGAGGGACAGTCAGCAGACGAGGCAGGATTCATTCAGGTATCTAAGATATCTTATACTGATGGTGTTGACTTTATTTCAGATATCAAATCTAAGAATAGTTCTACTATTGCTAAGTATGTAACTAAAGAAGTTGCAATTGAAAATCCTGCAACTGGAATCAATGTTAGAATCACTGCTAATACCAGTGACATAAGCAACATTGGACTCCTATATAGAATAAAGAAATCTTCATCTCAAGAGAATTTTGAGGATATTGAATGGATTTACTTCAATGGTACTGGTTTACCTGACGTAGATACACTTGCAACCTCAGAAAACTCTATCAGTGGCATCACTGAGAAACAATCATCATATCAAGAATTGAGTTATAGTGTTGAAGATCTTCCTGAGTTTTCATCATTTGCTGTAAAACTTGTTATGAAATCTCGTAACCCCGCTTATGTCCCCAAAATTCAGGATATAAGAGCAGTCGCATCATACTAATTAGAGGATCAATACAATGCCACAAAGAAATGTAGCAACCAATTTTACTTTTGAGCAACAAAGACAAGAGATTAATCTTGTTGCTCAAGATCATTGGTCTTTTTATAGTTCTCAAACTACAGCAAATGCTACCTTCTTAAAGGTAGATGGGACTAATGGGTTCACTGGTGCTAATTTAGCAGTCCCTAATGCCTTCACAATCAACGCTAACAGTGGTGGAGGTACTGTTACGATTGCTGGTAACCTTGATGTTACAGGAACCACCACAACCGTTTCTTCTGCCAATCTAGAAGTTACCGATAAAAATATTTTAATTGCTAAAGGAAGCACCAGTGATGCTCAGGCTGATGGTGCAGGTATTACAATTGATTCTGCTACAGATATAACATTTAATTTTGTTGATGCTAAAGATGCTCTTGTAAGTAGTATTGGTCTTGAAGCCGCCACTTCCTTAAAATCAAATACGTTAACAGTAGCAGGTCTAGGTAGTATTGGTGGTGGACATTTTACTGGTAATTTTACTCCTTCTACTGGTTCTGGTGTTGAGGTTTTTGCACCTGATGCTAATACTGGTCAGATATCTTCTTTTAACAGAGGAACTTCAACATGGAATCCTCTTAGAATTAAGGGTGCTTCAGTTCCAATCTACACAGGAACTAGTAATGCTTTAGTTGGTACTTTTAATAGTACTGGACTAACCATGGAGTCTGGTAAGACTATTACTGGTGTCCTTGCAACTGCTGGTCAAAATAACATCACTTCTGTTGGAACTCTTACTGGACTTACTCAAACAGGTCAGTATAACATTGGAACATTCCAAAATAATGATGGAATTAACATGGGAGATAGTGGATACTTCCAGTTAAGAAGTGATTCTAGACCTGCTACAGGTCAGGCAATTTCTATCTACAGTGGTGGAACTACTGCTGGTTCATTGAAGGCAGCTATTTACCATAATGGTGGTGCTTCGTTTGCTTCTGGTAATTTATTCCTCAACTTTGTAAGTGATGGAGCAAATGTTGTTGCTCGCAACGACTCTACCAACAATCCTGTGTATGAAGTTTACAAAGGTGGTTTAACAGCAAATGATCGTACTGCCAGAATTAACTCTGACGGATCTGCTTCGTTTGTTGAAACCGTAACTATTGGTAGTGGATCTGCAGCTCCTGATGACTATGGTTTGATTGCTTATGCGAACGCAAATAGTCTTTCAAACAAGTCTGCTGTATATGCTAGAAACCTCGCTGATGGTCGTAATTTCACTGGTGATAATGCTGCTGGTGCCACCACATTTGAACTCTACGCTAATGGTTTAGGAAATTTTGGAGCTGCTTCAAACTCTACTAATAATAATGGTGTATCAGTTGGTGGTAGTAACGGTTCTTTGAATATCTACACTACCAGATATACGACAGACTGTTTCCAAATTGTTAATACATCTGGTAGTGGTACAAATGTTACACTAAAAGCTTTTGGAAATGGTAGATTTGAAACTGGAGACGTTTCTGGAACTTTAGGTGCAGATTTAAACACTGCTATTAACGGTCATCTGTTTGTATCACAATGTGATGATAATAGTAATGGTTTTGAAATCTATCAAAAACATGGAGTCACAGCAACAAGAAATACTTTTGCTGTTTATGCTAACACTGGAGCAAGTGGTGCTAAGGCAGCACAATTCCTTGTTCGTGGAGATGGAAAAGTTCTTCCTGGTACTGATGGTACACAAGACCTTGGAGCATCTAATGCTCGCTGGGCAAACATCTACTCTGCTGACCTTCAACTATCTAACGAGGGTGGTACTAATGATGTTGATGGAACTTGGGGTCAATACACAATTCAAGAGGGTGAAACAGACCTCTTCCTAATAAATAGGAGAAGCGGTAAGAAGTACAAGTTCATGC